>Ga0308159_1000661_pt1 | contig 70536 bp, 61 predicted proteins | sample PhyCR1_FD_201040 | JGI IMG/M metagenome (GOLD analysis project Ga0308159, IMG submission 201040) | Phyllosphere microbial communities from UC Gill Tract Community Farm, Albany, California, United States - DLSLC.R1 | ecosystem: Host-associated > Plants > Phyllosphere > Unclassified | place: USA...
GGCGGTGGGGTTCATCTGCCTCGCCGGCGTGGCAGTGCTAAACGGGCTTGTCGTCATGACGGCGATCCGAGACCGGAGTGAAGCTGGACTGCCCATCGCGCAGGCGATTCGTGAAGGCATGGCCGAGAAGATGCGGGCGGTCATCATGACGGGGTTTGTGCCGGCGATAGGCTTCGTGCCGATGGCGCTCGCGCACGGCACCGGCGCTGAAGTCCAGAAGCCGCTTGCGACGGTCGTGATCGGTGGCTTGATCGCGGCAACTATCCTTACCTTGCTCGTGCTGCCGGCGCTCGCGAAAGTGATCCTCGGGCGAACCGAGGACCAGAAAGAACAAGAGGGTAGCACCCGGCACGGCGAGGATCCTGCCCCTTTGAGAGGAGAAGCGTGATGGGAGAACCGGCCCGAAAATTGCTGCGGATCTACACAGACGAAGCGGCCTATATCGGTGATCGCAAAGTTTTCGAATATGTCGCCTCGCTGGCGCGTGATCGAAAGATGGCGGGTCTCACGGTGCTTGAGGCGCTGATCGGATTCGGGGCCTCTGCGCACGTCCACCGGCGCCATGTGCTTGAGAGCGATCGTGCGGTGGTGATCGAAATCGTCGATTTCGAGGACGCATTGCGCGCGTTCGTCGCCGCCCTGAGCGATGTACCCGACATTGGGCTGATGACGCTCGAAGCGGTCGAGGTGATCGGTGGCAAGGCAAGCAAGACGCTGGAAGCCTGAGCCGATGAATTGCGGCCCGGCAAGCGAGAGGGCTTGCGCCATGCAAGCCCTCTACAGCGCCCCAGCTCCCATCAATCCCCCGTCCAATCGGGGAGGGGGCCGCCTTTGCGCGACCTCCGGTTTCGCCGCGCCTTGGCCGGACAGGACAGGCAGCCATGAAGGAAGAGACCACTTTCGATTTCAATATGTCAGCACTGCGGGTGTGGTCGCTGATCTCCGATCTGAGGGGGTTCGCACGATGGCACCCCATCTATCGTATCGCGGGCGATGCCGAACGCGGTGCGGAGATGGACGTCACCTGGCTGCTCTTCAAAGGCGACCGCAAGATGACGACGCAAATGGTCATCAACCGCCTGACGAAGCCGCAGCTCATCGGATGGCAGATGGGCGTAAAGGGTTTCCTCACCTTCGACGAACGCTACGAGATCGAACCTATCGCGAATGGTGTCTGTATTCACCATTCGATCGAATGTCGGGGCATCTTCGGCGGCTTGGTCGGCCGTATGATGCGCAAAGGCCTGCGGCGGACGATGCGGATACAGGATGCGGCATTTCTCGCACTTCTGCGCCGTCAGTCGCGCCTGCCCGGGCAGTCCCAGCGGCATCGTCGGCGCCCCATCAAGCCGCCGCCGCCTCCCGGCGCCGCGAACGACTGACAGGGCAACATTCCGAGAAAGGAATCCATCATGGTAGATAACCGTCCTTCCCCAGGACTACTGTGCCCGACGTGCCGCGTCGATCTCGTCATGAGCGAGCGGCAGGGCATCGAGATCGACTATTGCCCGCAATGTCGCGGGGTCTGGCTCGATCGCGGCGAACTCGACAAGATCATCGAGCGCAGCGCCGGTGACGACAGCGCGCGGCCGTTGAGCGGTGTTCGCCTCGGATTATCTGACGATCGCGGCCATGGCGATCATGGCGGGAAGCACGGTTACGAGCGGGGCCATAAGGGCCGCCGCAAGGGCTTTCTCAGCGAATTGTTCGACTGAACTGCTGTGGATCGGCCGCCGCACAACAAGTCCTTCGGGTGTCCGTGTGAGAACGGCCCGCGCCATGGGCGTGCCCCCTGCAGCGCCCATGGCGATAGATCGTGGAAAGACGGGGAAATAGCGGCTCGGCGCCTCCGGAGCGGCCCGGTTCGGGGGATCATCCTCGCGACCGGGCTTGCTTTGGTGCCGGGCCTGCTCGGCTGCTCGCCAGCCACCAACAAGAGCGAGGCCGAAGCATCTCGTGATCGCCAGATGCCTGACTTCATCGGTGAGCATTTCTACGCCTGCCCTGATGGTTCACGCCTCGATGTGGATTTCCTTGGCGATGGCCTGACCCTCGACATTAAGACAAATCCGAACGCCGCCCCGGTGCGAGTGAAGTCACCGGCAAGCGGGCTGACTTACGTCGGCCAAAATCTCAACGTGTCGATCTCAGGCGGCGACCGGATCACGCTCAAGCGCCCCGGCGCGCGCGCCATGGCCTGCAAGAGGGTGCTCGCCTATCGAGATGCAGCGCACAAGGTGGCAAGCGGACAAGCCGCAGGCTCGGCCGCATGATGATGATGCCGTCACTGTGGGAAACCCTTTCCCATATTGTCAGCCTTGCGCTGGCGTATGCGCTAGCGCTCCCGGTTGGCTGGGACCGGGAAAAGGACGAACGCAGCGCTGGCATCCGAACCTTTCCGCTGGTCGCCATCGCCAGTTGCGGGTTCGTGCTTGTTGGTATTGCCATTCTCGGACGCACGTCCCCTGCCCAAGCACGTCTGCTCGAAGGGTTGATCACAGGCGTTGGCTTCATCGGCGGCGGCGCCATATTGAAGCATGGTGGGAAGGCCTCCGGGACCGCTACCGCTGCAAGCCTCTGGGCAACCGGAGCGCTAGGCGCTGCCGTCGGCTATGGTCTCTACGATATCGCGGCAGTTCTCAGCCTGACGACCTTCCTGACGTTACACTACTCTCGTCCGCTGAAGCGTGCCTCCCAAGATCAAGTCGAGCCGGTTGACCGGCAATGAGGCACAATCGTACCTCAGACGCACGCGCGAAGTGGCGATTGCCCAAGCATGGAGGGCAATTCAAGCCCATGTCTCCGCCTTCGAGTGACGACCGTCGTTCGCGGCTGGTACGCTGGGCTTCTCTAATCGAACGCGACCCACATCAGCTTATAGCGCTTCTACGTCCGTCATGGGCGTCGGGAGACGACATCGCACCGGTGGCGGGGAAACCAAGTGCCATCGACCTGGCTTTTGCCGACCCGGTTTTTCGCGTGACGGGTCTCACGGGACGCTCTCGGGCTGACGTAAAATCGTTTTTCCGCCTTTCGGATACCGAGCTGGACCGGATCGCGTCCGGGTCTTGGCGCATCCCGCTGCGTCCTGCGTGGCAGGTCGCGGCGCGAATACGAAATGTCGCCGATCCGCGCAATGAAAGGCTGATCCTGTTTGGCGTCATGATCATGATCGTCGGTGTCATTGCAGTTGCTCAATGGCTTTTATGAGTATCAGGATGTTCACGGAGGCACACAGGACGCCATTTCAGATTGGAATCGCCGGCATATGCATTGTGCTGACGTTATTGGGCTGTTCCGAACAACCTCGCAAAGCGCCGCCGACTGAACAGGAAATCCACGCCGGCGATAGCGGGGATGTGAGCGGAACGCGCGGTCGCCACCCCTATCGGTGCGACGACAATCGACCGCTTCTCGTTGATTTCAAGAATGAGGGCTTGGCGCTCGAACTGCGTCGCAATGCGAACGCGGCGCCGATCATCCTGACCGCGCCGGCACCCGGGCTGCAATATGTCGGCGACATGATGAGCGCGACCTTCTCAGGCAACGAAATCAAGATCGAGGAAGCGGACAAGCGTCCGGTCCTGTGCAGGAAGGCAACAAGCTTGTGACCAACCCACCAGGCACAGAGGGGCGCTGACGATGGCAGCACTCAAATTCTCCCTGATCCCCATGATTGCGATCATGATCGGCGCGCTGGTCGCCGGATGGCGCACCCCAGGCGATAAGCTGGTCGCAGCGATGCAGCATTTGGCTGCGGGCGTGGTGTTCGCCGCGGCTGCGACAGAGATCCTGCCGATGGTGATGCACGGCGGCTCTCCAACCGCGACACTGATCGGCGGGGCGCTGGGCGTCGCCGTGATGCTCGGCCTAAAGGCGGCGGAAAGCCGGTTCAAGGGGCCGGTCGCGCTGCTCGCGGCGATCGGGCTCGATCTGGCGATAGATGGCTTGGTCCTCGGGCTCGCCTTCATCGCCGGCGAGAAGGCGGGCACCTTGCTGGCCGTGGCGTTGACCCTCGAGGTGCTTTTCCTTGCGCTGACCCTTACCAACGATCTGGCAGGCCGATATCGCAAGGTCAAGGCGATCGGCCTGACCTGTGCGCTGGCAGTGCTGGTGCCGATCGGCGCGCTGATCGCGCAACCTGTGGCGTTGCTGACACCGATATGGATCACCGGCTTCCTGAGCTTCGGCCTGATGGCGCTGCTTTATCTCGTCACCGAAGAGCTGTTGGTCGAGGCCCACGAGAAGCCGGACTCACCGCTTATCAGCGCGATGTTCTTCGTCGGCTTCCTCGTCCTCCTGCTGATCGAGGAGATCATCGCATGACGGCTCAACGGGAGGGCAAGGTCTCGGCCGAGCGGCGCACACTCTGGATCGTGCTACTGCTCAACGCGGCGATCGCTGCAGGCTTCTTCGTGACGGGGCTGACAGGCGATTCCAGCGCGCTCATCGCCAATGGCGTCGACAATCTGTCAGACACCGCGGTCTATGCGCTGAGCCTGATCGCGCTCAGCCACGGGCGCACATGGAAGACACGGGCCGCAACCGTGTCCGGCGTGATGCTGCTGATTTTCGCAGGCGGCATCCTGCTCGACGTTGGCCGCCGCTATATCCAGGGCAGTGAACCGATCGGGCCTACAATGATGGTGATGTCGGCGATCGCCGGCGTCGTGAACTATATCTGTCTGCGATTGCTGCAACGGCTCAAGCAGCCTGATGTTAATCTGCGCGCGGCGACCACCTTCAGCTTTAACGATTTCATCTCCAACGGCGGCATCCTGATCGCGGGCGCCCTGGTGCTTTGGCTGGAAACGAATTGGCCCGATCTACTGGTCGGCCTGGCTACCGCCCTTATCGCGATCAAAGGCGGCATAGAAATCCTGCGCGATGCGCGTGCAGAAACCAAGACCAACGCGGAGACGGCGTCATGACTGACAAGTTCGAACTCGATATTCCCGTCCTGCTGCCGGAGGTTCCGGATGCAGCCGATGCCTGTGTCGGGCGCCTCGTCTCGACACTCAGCGCCAAGCCCGGCGTCGAGCGCGCGCACGTCTTGCCTGCCGATCGGGATACGCCGGCAAAGCTCTGTATCCATTTTGATGGCACGGCGCTGCCTCTGTCACGCGTGCGCGACATGGTGCGGGCTGCAGGCGCCGAGATCAGCGGGCGATATGGTCATGCGACATGGCAGGTCGAAGGGATCAGCCACGAGCGCCGCGCTCGCACCGTCGGCGAGACCCTGTGCCAGATGCCCGGCGTGCTGCAGGCCGATGCCAGCGCCTCGGGCAGCGTCCGCGTCGAATATGACAAGGAGCGCGTTGACGAGCCGGCGATCCTCGCAGCGCTGAGCAAGCTCAAGGTCAAACCTGGCAAGCGGACGGGTTCCGATCATGCCGGACACGATCACGGTGCCGGCGCTCACGCCGGGCACGATCACAACTCCGGCGAACATGCCGGGCACGATCACGGCGAAGGCGCGGAAAAGCATGGGCCGGGGGATGGCCACGACCATGCCCACGCCAATTTCCTCGGCCCCAATACCGAGCTGATCTTCGCGCTCGCGTGCGGTGCGCTGCTGGCGATCGGCTTCGCGATCGAGAAGCTGGTTGCGGGCACCCCCGACTGGCTGCCAACCGCCTTTTATGTCGGTGCCTACGTCTTCGGCGGCTTCTTCACGCTGCGCGAAGCGATCGATAATCTGAAGCTCAAGAAATTCGAGATCGATACGCTGATGCTGGTTGCTGCCGCCGGCGCCGCGGCGCTCGGCGCCTTTGCGGAAGGCGCGCTGCTGCTGTTCCTGTTCAGCCTCGGCCATGCGCTCGAGCATTACGCGATGGGGCGCGCCAAGCGCGCGATCGAGGCGCTGGCCGAGCTCGCGCCCGACAAGGCGACGGTGCGCCGTGATGGGCAGACTTCGGAAATACCGGTCGAAGAGCTGGTGGTCGGCGACGTCGTGATCGTGCGCCCGAACGAACGCTTGCCCGCCGACGGCTTCGTCATCAAGGGGTCGAGCGCGATCAACCAGGCCCCCGTCACTGGAGAGAGCATCCCCGTCGACAAAGAACCGGTCGCCGATGTCGAGGCGGCGCGCGCGAAGCCCGATGCGGTCGAGGCCACGTCGCGGGTGTTCGCCGGCACGATCAACGGCGGTGCCGCGATCGAGATCGAGGTGACGCGGCGCTCCAATGAAAGCGCGCTCGCCAAGGTCGTGAAGATGGTGAGCGAAGCGGAGACGCAGAAGTCGCCTACGCAGCGTTTCACCGATCGCTTCGAGCGCGTCTTCGTGCCGGCGGTGCTGGCGCTCTCGTTCCTCCTGCTGTTCGCATGGGTTGTGGTCGATGAGCCGTTCCGCGACAGCTTCTATCGCGCGATGGCGGTGCTGGTCGCCGCCAGCCCGTGCGCGCTGGCGATCGCGACCCCGAGCGCAGTCCTGTCCGGCGTTGCGCGGGCGGCACGCGGCGGCGTGCTGGTGAAGGGCGGCGCGCCGCTTGAAAACCTTGGTTCCCTTAAGGCGATCGCGTTCGACAAGACCGGGACGCTGACGGAAGGTCGTCCCCGCATCACCGATGTCGTGCCCGTCGAGGGGGCGAGCGAAGAGGATCTGTTGGCACTCGCCGTCGCGGTCGAAGCCTTGAGCGATCACCCGCTGGCACAGGCGATCGTCAAGGACGGCCGCGAGCGCCTGGGTGGGCGCGATCTGCCGGAGGCGACCGATCTTAAGAGCCTGACGGGACGCGGCGTCACCGCCACCGTTGATGGCGAGACAGTATGGATCGGCAAGGCCGAGATGTTCGGCGTGGAGGGCATCCCCACGCTGAACGCGGCCGCGACCGACGCCATCGCCACCCTGCGTGAAAACGGGCGGACGACGATGGTGGTCCGCAAGGGCGATAAGGACATCGGCGCGATCGGGCTGATGGACACCCCGCGCGAGGCGGCCAAGGTCGCGCTCAAGCGGCTGCGCGAAATGGGAATCACCCGGATGATCATGATCTCGGGCGATCACCAGAAGGTGGCCGACGCCATCGCCAAGGATGTCGGGCTCGACGAGGCATGGGGCGACCTGATGCCGGAGGACAAGGTTGCCGCGATCAAGAAGCTCGCCGGCGAGGACAAGGTCGCGATGGTCGGCGATGGCGTCAACGACGCGCCGGCTATGGCGTCGGCGACGGTCGGCATTGCGATGGGTGCAGCGGGTTCGGACGTGGCGCTGGAGACGGCCGACGTTGCGCTGATGGCCGACGATCTTGGGCATCTGCCGTTCGCGGTGGGCCTGAGCCGCCACACTCGCGGGATCATCCGGCAGAATGTTTTCGTCAGCCTCGGGGTGGTCGCGTTCCTTGTGCCCGCGACGATCCTGGGCCTGGGCATCGGCCCGGCGGTCGCGATGCACGAAGGCTCAACGCTTCTGGTCGTTTTCAATGCGTTGCGGCTTCTCGCCTACCGCGATCCGGCGAAGCAAGTGGCATGACGGCGGATCGCTATGACGCCTTGATCGTCGGCGGCGGACCGGGGGGCCTCACGGCGGCGATCTACCTTGCGCGATATCACCGCCGCGTCGTTGTGGTCGATGAGGGGCACAGCCGAGCGAAATGGATACCGCTCTCCCACAACCACGCCGGCTATCCAGAGGGTATTGCCGGCGAGGAGCTGCTGCGGCGGATGCGCGAACAGGCGAAACGCTACGGGGCCACGATCCTGACGGACCGGATCGAAACGATCGACGGCAAGGCCGATGCCTTCGAAGCGCGAGGGTCCACAGTGACCATCGCCGCGCGCGCTGTCCTGATCGCAACCGGGGTCGAGAATCGCCGCCCTGCGCTCGATGCCGATACGCACCGCGACGCCTTGCAGCGGGGAATGCTGCGCTATTGCCCGGTCTGCGACGCCTACGAGGCAACCGGGCTGGCGATCGGGGTGATCGGCGCGAACACGCACGGAGTCGCGGAGGCGTTGTTCCTGCGCACCTTCTCGGACCGGATCACGCTTGTTGCGCAGGAGACGATCGATCTTGGTGCCGACGATCGCGCGGCGCTCGCCGCGGCCGAGATCGCAGTCGCACCGAAGCCGCTGTCCCGGATGGACTTTTCAGGCGATCGAGTTGCGCTCCACCTCACCGATGGCAGCGAGTTGCACTTCGACACGGTTTATCCGGCGCTCGGGTCGGACAGCAACAACGCGCTTGCGCGCCAGCTCGGCGTCGAGCTGAGCGACGATCGCTGCATCGTCGTCGATACCAAGCAGCGGGCGAGCGTCACTGGTGTCTATGCGGCGGGCGATATCGTCATGTCGCTCGATCAGATCAGCGTCGCGATGGGCCACGCGGCGATCGCCGCGACCGCCCTTCACAATGATCTCCGCAACCGCGACGGGGAGGGCACCGCCTCGTGAAATGGTTGATCGTATTCGACCTCGACGGGACCCTTGCGGAGAGCAAGCGGCCCTTGTCGCCCGAGATGGCGGCGACGCTCGCCCGCCTGCTGGCCGTGGTCGATGTTGCGGTGATCTCGGGCGGCGACTGGCCGCAATTCGACCGGCAAGTCGTCTCGCGCTTGCCGCTTAACGTCGCCCGCGAGCGGCTGTGGCTGATGCCGACCACTGGCACGAAGCTCTACCGCTTCATCGACGGTGCGTGGCGCAGGGTTTATGCCGAGCTGTTCGACAACGCGGAGAAGGCGAGCATCCGCGCAGCCTTCGACCGTGCGCTGTCGGAAGCGGGACTGGCCGACGAGCGCATTTGGGGAGAGCGGATCGAGGATCGGGGAAGCCAGATTACCTTTTCCGGCCTCGGCCAGGACGCGCCGCTGGAGGCGAAAGAGGGCTGGGATCCTGACCGCGCCAAGCGGGCCGCGATTCAAAAGACGCTACAGGTGGCGCTGCCCGACCTCTCGATCAACCTGGGCGGCACCACCTCGATCGATGTCACCCGTGCCGGGGTCGACAAGGGCTATGGGCTGAAGCGGCTGAGCAAGGAAAGCGGCGTGCCGCTCGCGCGAATGCTCTTCCTCGGCGACGCGATCTATCCGGGTGGCAATGACTATCCCGCTGCCGAACTCGGGATCGACACGGTGAAGGTCCGCGATGTTGTTGAAACTGCAGCTGTCGTGTCGGCGATCATCGTCTGTTTGAAGCATTGACGGGCGATTGCTCGACTTCTCCTCGAACGCAATGAGGATTGAGCGCGGGCGGATCGCAATCGCACGCGCCCTGAAATTACTTAGTTTGATAATAATAGGTATGTTAAATTGTTTAGGAGTGTGCCCTGTATGGTGACGACATCACATTTCGGAACAATGTAGATGTTCGAATTCCCGGCACCTTTCGCCCAAGGGGATTTGAGTGAATGGAAATCTACCGGCGAGGCGTCACGACAATGTCTATGGGTCAATCGCTTGATAATTTGGACCGCCAAGTTTCTTTTGGCGAAAAGGGCGGATCGAAACTTATCAATCGCGTAGCCGTCACAAGCAAACACAGCATGCATCGATGGGGGACCGTGCGCGGGCCGCGGAACGGTCTGTGGAGTAAGTGTTCACAGTGATGTAAAACTTTGAATAATATTGAAAATATGGAACTTCGATCATATACGTGAGGATATTGGATGTCGGCTTCGGTCGTATCGCCCCCCCGCAACCATCTTTAGTATAACTCACATCGTTATACCCATCTAAACACCCAGATCACCAAAGCCCTTCAAGCTAAATGCTTGAGGGAATTTGCCTTTTGTCCGCAAAACCGCGAGGGCATCACCATAAGCATGAGACGGCCGCGGCGCCAGTTCGGTTGACACCTGGTGCGACAATGTCGTGGTCAAGCGGCTGTCGCGCTCCGTGAAGTACGGGGAAGTCTACCTGCACGCCTACGCTTCGGTCAGCGAAGCACGCAATTCGATCGCCCGATATCTGGGCTTCTACAACGCCTGGAGACCTCATTCGAGCCATGCCGCTCGAACGCCGGACCAGGCCTATTTTGACAATCTGCCCTCGGCGATGGCAGCATAAATTTGGCAATTGCCAATCCCTGTCCAGACCAACCCGGCCACTTCTGATTTCTGTGGCATCAATGAGTGAACCTAGTGCTGCCCGACCATACTGTTCTCATAGGCGGCGGCATCACCCCCAAATCCTCGATATGTGAGCGATTGATCTTGGGCTCGAGCCGGATGGCCTGAGCCGCCGCCGTGAGGTCAACGAGAATGGTTTTTCGAGGGCAGATATCCTCCCTGGCCCGCTGCCCCAACCGAGAAGGGCGCCGTGCCGATGAGGCCGAAGAAGTGCCCGATTTTCGAAGAGATTACTTCCTCGATTGGCATCGACGAGCACAAAATAACCCTGCGCCCGATGTCATACCAAGGTGTAGCCACCATCAACCGGCAGGACAGCGCCAGTCACAAATGAAGCGTCGTCACTAGCCAGAAAAAGAGCTGCGCGGGCGATTTCTTCTGGCTGACCGATACGGCCCATCAAAGTGCCCTTTACTGCTTCCTGAAGATAATCCGCTGGAAGATCTTCGGTCATACCCGTGTCGATTGCGCCAGGAGCGATCGCGTTGACACGGACGTTACGCGAGGCATACTCCGCAGCGGTCACACGTGTAAGGGCGCTCACGCCGCCTTTTGAACCGCTGTATGCTGGCAGCATAGGAAACGCCACCAGCGCAGACATCGAAGACGTGTTGACTATGGAGCCGCCGCCATTGCGCAACATATGGGGAATGGCATACTTCATGCCTAAATAGACCCCGCGCATGTTCACGGCGATAACGCGATCGAAATCGTCGTCATCATAGTCTCCCGTCAACGCGATCTGGCCCTGAATGCCGGCGTTATTGCACGCGATATCCAGTTTGCCGAAGCGTTTGACCGCCTCCTCGACCATTCCCTGGACCTCTCCGCTTTTCGACACGTCAGCGTGAAAGCCGACGCAGCCTTTGCCAACCTCCTGCGCAATGCTCACCTGTCTTCCAGAAACGTCTACCGCAAGGACGCGCGCTCCCTCGCCGACGAACAACCTCACCATTGCCGCACCTATGCCCGACCCTGCTCCGGTTACGATTGCGACCTTGCCATCAAGTTTCCCGGTCATGCTGCACTCCCGTAGTTACGATACAATTCGTTATCTGTCTGGAAACGGCGCGTCGGTATGATTCTCAAGTGAGTTAGCGCAAGCGGACGCAATCTGCCGGATGGCCTCGTCAGCCTGGGACGTTCGCTGCGGAAACCCAGCGAAACCGTGGATCATGCCGTCGTACCGGCACAGCGTCGTCGCGATGCCCTCTCTTTTCAAATGTGAGGCGAATGCCTCGCCCTCGTCACGCAGCATGTCATATTGTGCGGTCACGACCGTGGTAGGAGGGAGGTCAGCGCGCGTCGCACCGAGCGGTGTACAGGCTAGTTGCCCTCCAGCAGCGTTACTGACCCGCCAGCACCATTCAACGAATCCTCGGGTTAGCATGTAACCTTCCGCAAACTCACGGGCAGACGGCGTATCGCTGTGCGGATCGATCATTGGGTACAACAGCCCCATGTGCCGCAGCAGTATACCTTCCCGTGCAGCCGCCATGGCGGTGCAAATGGCAAGGTATCCGCCTGCACTATCGCCGACGATCGCAAGTCGGCTCGAATCGAGTTTGAGGGCTGGCGCGGTCTCGATCAGCCAGCGGACTGCAGTCAGGCAATCGTCGAGAGCGAAGGCAACATCGAATTCCGGCGCGAGGCAATAGCCGATCGAAAGTACGGCAGCGCCGGAACGCGATGCGAGGATTCGGCACACGGCATCGTGAGTCTCGATACTCCCGAAAACGAAGCCGCCACCGTGGATGAACACAATTACCGGCAGCCCCGCGTCGGCAGTCGGCCGATAAAGCCGCAGTGGGATTGCCTGCTGCTCATCTGCCATCAGGTCGGTGACTGCATTCAGAGCTGGTCCGGAGCCAGCGGCTAGGAAGGCATCCGCCGCATGGCGCAATACGGAGATGTCGATATGCGCGGGAGGTTCCCTTAATGCCATGCGCGGATTGGCGAGAAGGTCCGCGAATGCGGCATCGACAGGCATGTCAGGCGACGGCGGCGCGCTCGACCCGGCGGAGGACCATGCCATCATACCCCGCCGCGGCTACGTTCTCGAGAATGCGCCGGTAGCCGCGAACACCGCCCGAATAGGGCATGAATACGCGCGGCTTTCCGGGCATTTCCGCGCCGAGATAATACGACGCGGTTTTCAGGTACAAGGTCTCCTGCGCCCGCTCGTTGACGTGGGCTACCCATTCGCGCTCGGCAGTTGCGGATACCTCGATCTCGTCGATGCGCTCCACTTCGCAATGGTCGAAAAGCTTCGCGAGCCAGTCCACCTGCTCCTCGCACGAAAGCAGTACGTTGCTCAACAAGGACGGGCTACCCGGCCCCACGATGATGAAAAGATTGGGAAAGCCGTGGACGCCTAACCCCAGGAAACTGGTAGGGCCTGCGGCCCACTTGTCACGCAGCGTTATCCCGGCGCGCCCCACGACCTCGGGCTTCAACAGTGACCCCGTGAAGGCATCGAAGCCCGTGGCATAGATGATGACGTCGAATTCGTGCTCGACCGCACCAGTGCGGATGCCATTGCGGGTTATCCCGTCGATGGGAGTTTCGCTGATGTCGACAAGTGCGACATTGGGGCGGTTGAAAGCTTGAAAATATCCGCTGTCCACCGACGGGCGGCGGGTGCCGAAAGGAAAGCCCTTGGGGGTCAGTTTTTCGCGCAAGATCGGATTTTCTACCTGTTCGGCGATCTTGTCGCGGATGAACGCGGAGGCGGTGTCGTTGGAAGCCTGATCGAGCAGGATGTCCTTGTAAGTCAGTGCGAACCCAAATCCGAGGCGGTTCCATGCCGCCTCAAAGGCTGCGTTGCGCTCTTCATCGGAGACTTCGAGTGCCGATTTTCCGTTGGGAACAAAGCCAAGCCCGCTCGGGGAATTTCGCGCGGCTTCACGCCGTTCGCGATAGTTCGCTTTTACCTGACTGTCCTCTTCGTCCGAGACAGGCGCGTTCGCAGCAGGAATCGAATAGTTGGCGGTACGCTGGAACACCGTGAGGTGGGCGGCCTGGCGCGCGATGACCGGTGTCATCTGAACACCGGAAGAGCCCGTGCCAATGATCGCGACCCGCTTGCCGGTAAAATCGATATCCTCGCGTGGCCACTGGGCACTGTAGATGATCTGCCCGCCGAATTCGGCCTGCCCCGGATATTCGGTTGCCTTGGGCGTCGAAAGCTGGCCCACCGCCAGAATAACCCTCCCAGCGCTCCAAGTCCGACCATCCTCGGCCATCACAGCCCATCGCGCAGTGCCCTCGTCGTAGACCGCCCGAGCCACCCGGGTGTTCAGTTCGATCGCCGGACGCAAGTCGAACCGGTCGGCGACGTGGTTGATGTAGCGGAGGATTTCAGGTTGGGTCGCGTAGCGCTCGCTCCAACGCCACTGCTGCTGGAGCTCCTCCGAGAAGCGATAGGAATAGTCGAAGCTTTCGACATCACAACGCGCGCCAGGATAGCGGTTATAATTCCACACTCCGCCGATTGCGTCGGACGCTTCCAGCGCGATGGTGGATAGTCCCATGCTCCGGAACGTGTGGAGAGATCGCAGGCCGCCGAAACCGGCTCCCACAATGAGAACGTCCACTAGTACCGTCATATTCTTCTCGCCATCCGCTTCCCTGCTGGAGCGATGGTCTGTCATATTGCTGCACCACAGTCAACGGTATCGTGGAAAATCTACCTCGACAGATCGCGCCCTCGTAGCGAACGGGTGCGGCCGTGTTTGCCACCGTTCGCTATATCGCTAATATATCGGGATAATATTAAATGTCTCCACCGATTTGCAGACTGAGCACGCTTCCGAAAACGAAAATCTATATCGCTCAGAGTCATTTCGACGTGGAGCGAAAATCCGTGTTCGGATGAATAATGCTCCTGGTCGCGGAAAAAATTCCACGGTGGCATTGACGATTGTTTCGGGCAGTGTTTACATCGTCGCATGGGAAGGGACGCACGGCCGTGCCTTTCCCCAATATCGAACGAAATAGTGGAGGGGCGAGTGATTTGCTCTGGAGAACAAGATTTTCTGCGGCAAGCTCGCCGGATCGACGATGCGCGCTATAGCCGTCGCCACCGCCGCACATCTGCCAACCGGCCCACAGCGAGCCGCGCGCTATGAAAACCATCGTACAACGGCGTGCCGAACTTTCCGCGCGTTTCCCCAAATGGATTGAGCGGACGCTGCATCAGACGCTTGACATGGCTGCCGACGAATTCGCCGAGCGCCCTTTCATCGTGACCGACTTGCGAACGTGGACCTACGCTGAAATCGCGCAATGGTCGCGCCGCCTTGCACGGGGGCTGTCCCAGAATGGCGTCCGCAAGGGTGAAAACGTGGCGATCATCATGGGGAACTACCCCGAGTTCGTGGCGCTTAAGTTCGCGATCTCCCGGGTGGGTGCCATCGCAGTGCCGATCAATGTTCTCAACCGTGCATCTGAGATCGAATACCTCCTGCGTCAGTCGGATGCCGTCCTGCTCGTGACGATGGATAGCTTCCGCGACAACAATTATCTCGCCTCGCTCGACGCTATCGCGCCGGATTGGGAGATAAGGGGCGGCGGCGAGGCCTTGCCGCATCTTCGCTGCGTAATCGTTTTCCCCACCGAAATGGGCTGCTCCGAACGTGCGGAAGCGCGTGATTTCGCGAGCTTGGACGTCGTTCCGGGGGCAGAGGCTGACGTGGATGTCGACCCTCAGGCGGACTGCGACATCATATACACATCGGGAACCACCGGCTCGCCCAAGGGCGTGCTTTTGAGCCATGACATGGAAGCGCGCACAGCGTTCGGAAGCGCCTATGCCCGCGCATTCGAGGACGGCCATAGAATCCTGTTCTCGCTGCCAATGTACCACGTCTTCGGCTATAGCGAGGGTCTCTTGTCGGTCATGTTCGTCGGGGGGGCCATCGTCCCGCAGGTCCGTTTCGACCCTGCTGAGACTCTCGCCGGCATCGAGCGGCACCGTGCCACCGACGTCCTGTTGATCCCGACGATGACGCTCGCAGTGCTGGAGGCGGCGGACGTTCGACAATATGACCTTTCCTCGCTTCATTTAGCGCTTGCCTCGGGAGGGCGGGCACCTGAACGCATCTGGCAGGCATTGAAGGACAAGTTGGGCGTGGCGGAAATTACCACGGGATACGGCATGACGGAGACGACCGCGTCCACTACCGTCACCCGCCCTGACGATCCGATGGAAATGCTGCTGCACACAAATGGTAGGCAGCGCGATGTTGGCCCGGCCGGTGATGCGCGGGCGGGCGGCAGGCTGGTATCCTATCGGGTTGTCGATCCCCAGACGGATGAGGTGCTGCATCCTGGCGAGGTCGGGGAATTGCGGGCCCAGGGCCTGGGCGTGACACGCGGTTATTACAACAAGCCCGAGGCCACCGCCGCCGCGTTCGATGCCGATGGCTGGCTGCGCACCGGCGATCTGGGGCGCATCGACGCAGATGGCTACGTCACGCTTGTCGGCAGGACCAAGGAGTCCTACCGCTGCGGCGGCGAGCAGGTACTGCCTTCCGAGATCGAAGACGTGCTGACCGGTCATCCCGACGTATTGCAGGCTCACGTGGTGCCGATACCAGACGATCGAATGGGCGAGGTGGGCGTCGCGTTCGTCGTATTGCGCAACGATGCGAACGTAACCGTGGCCGAAATCGGCGCGCGCGCCGCCGCTCGCCTTGCCCGCTTCAAGGTGCCGCGCCATTACCTGCTGGTAAGCGAAACCGACATCCCGACGACGGCCTCCGGACGAGCGAGAAAGTTCATGCTCGCCGAAATGGCGCTGAAAATGCTGGAGCTTACATGACCGAAGTTTTCAAGGCCCCCGATCGCAAGATCGCTATCGTTACGGGGGCAGCGCGGGGGATCGGGGCTGCCATCGCCATAAGACTGGCAACCGAAGGCCACGACATCGCCATCGTCGATCTGGACGAAGCGGCATGTGCCGGAGTCGTCGAGGCGGTTGAGGGCCTGGGACGGCGCAGCTTCGCGGTTGCGGCAGACGTGTCCGACGAAGAGGCAGTGCAAAAAGGCGTGGCGCGCATCGCCGATGCTCTTGGCGCGCCCACCGTGCTCGTCAATAACGCGGGGATGGTCCGGGACCGAACGCTGGCGAAGATGACGTTGCAGGAGTGGAACAGCGTCATCGACGTTAATCTGCGATCCGTCTTCCTTATGTGTCGCGAGGTGGAGCCGCACATGCGGGCGGCGCAGTGGGGGCGGATCGTCAACCTGTCGAGCATCGCAGCGCTGGGGGTTCTTGGCGAGGCCAACTACGCGGCCGCCAAGGCAGGCGTGCAGGGCCTGACGCGGACGCTGGCGATCGAATTGGGGCGGCATGGCGTGACCGTGAACGCGGTGGCGCCCGGTTTCGTCGTAACTGATATGACGCGCGAGATCGCCGTGCGCATGCGCATGTCCATCGAAGACATGACTGCACAAATGATGCCTACGATCTACACCGGTCGGCCAGGCAAGCCCGAGGATATCGCACATGCTGTGGCCTTCTTTGCGGACGAGCGCGCCGCATTTGTGACAGGGCAGACGCTCTATGTGGCTGGCGGACCGCGCGGATGATCACGGCGGTCGTCCGGCTCTGGTCTTTGGTGGAGTGATAGCCTAGCACACAACCTCGAGTAGTGGAGATGGAACGTGACTGGCAAAACGACCTTGATCGGCAAACGGCGATCCGCCGCCCGCAAGGAGCCGAGAGCGTCATATCAGAACCGCCGCCAGGAGATTTCCGAGGCCGCTGTCAAGGTCTTCAATCGTCTAGGGTACAACGGCGCAAGTCTCACCGCGGTGGCCGCAGAGCTGAATGTCGACCGCGCCACGATTTACTATTACTTTTCGTCGAAGGAACAACTGTTCGACGAGATCACCCGTGCGGTGCTCGAGAAAAACCTCGAACTGGCGCGAAAGATCGCCGAAAGCAAAATCAGCCCGCGCCGCAAGCTGCGCGAGATCGTGACGGCGCTGATGGTTTCCTACGGCGAAAATTATCCGCTGCTCTACATCTACATCCGCGAAGACCTAGCACACGTCAGTGACGCCCGTTCCGAATGGTCGTCCAGCATGAGGCGGATCAACCGCGAGATCCAGCAAGCCTTGGTGGCTATCATCGAACAGGGATATGCTGACGACAGTCTCCGGAGGGTCGGCCACCCCAATGTCGTCGCATCGGGCATCCTAGGCATGCTCAATTGGACCCATCGGTGGTTCAAACCGGATACATCATCTGTCAGCGCCGATGAAATCGGCAAGACGTATGCGGAACTCGTTCTGTCCGGCCTCGAATCTCCTTACTGACCACGCACGACCCCTTGCGGTCCGTGCAAAAATGTCGCGTCTGACAGGCAGGCCCGAAGCGGGAATCGCTGCGCCAAAGATGTGCCCCCGCCGAGATCCCGCGTCCGCCAAGGGGCGGTAGCGCGCCGTTCGCGAGCGTCATACGGACTGTAGCAGGCCCAATATCAGTCAAGCCTGGAAGAAAAAATCATATCTTTATCAATCACTTAAATGGCAGGAAAAAATTCAACGTCACCGTGGAAAATTATTCCACACCATCGTTGACATTCGACGCGCTTCCAGTAGCTTGCCTTTAACGAGAAAAAAGTTGGGAGCTTGCTATGAAAGTCGAGTTTTATCGGCGTCGGGGTATTCATCGGATCGGTACGCTGCTGGCTGGCGCTGCTGCCATTCTCGGCACACAGGCCCAGGCGCAGTCGGGAAGTGCGCCGCCCACGCTGGCGTCGGATCCGCAAGCCGAAGTCACTCCGCCCGTCACCACCGCGACCAAAACGGCAGCCCGCGATGGTTCGGCGGGTCTTGGTGAGATCATCGTGACTGCGACACGGCGCGCCGAAAACCTGCAGGACGTTCCGCTCAGCATCTCCGCCATCGGCGCCGCACAGCTTGCGACCCGCGGTGTTTCCGGCACCACGGACTTGGCAGCGGTGGTCCCGAACCTGAAGGTAAACTCGCAGTACGGCGACACCCAGCCCAACTTCAGCTTGCGCGGCGTAGGTGTTGCTAACGAATACAACAGCAACACCGCCTCTCCGATTGGCGTATATGTCGACGAGGTTTATCAAGCGTTTCGCTTCACGCACGGGCTTCAGCTTTACGACATTGAGCGGGTCGAGGTTCTGCGTGGGCCGCAAGGCACTTTGTTCGGGCGCAATACCACTGGCGGTGCCGTCAGTATATATACCAAGGAACCTTCACTCAGCGGCACCAGCGGATATCTGACCGCCGGCTACGGCAATTACGACCGCAAGAAACTCGAAGGTGCGCTCGAAGTCACCCCTGTGGAGGACCAGCTCGGCCTGCGTTTCGCCATAACGCGGGCTAAGGGCGACGGGTTCTGGAAGGAGGTCGATCGATCGACTTCGATGAACAACGTCAAGCGCTACGCCAGTTCCGACAACGTGGCAGCGCGTGGAACCTTGCTTGCAAAGCTGGGTGAAGATTTGACGCTGGCGGTTAAAGGCTATTATTCGCGTGATAATCCGGTCGGCGCCCCTATCTTCGCCAAGGGCCTGATTGGGGGTGTGCCGGGCACGAACTTCTTCGGCTACAGCCGCGAGGGTGATGGCCTGTCCTACAACCAGTACCATCTCGACAGCGCCGGTCACTTCTACACGAAGACATATGGCGGATCGGCACGCCTTGTCTACGATGCCAGCGATACGGTGTCGCTCACCTCTGTCACCGGCTACTCGAAAGGGGATTTCAGCCTGGAGACGGATAACGACGGTTCGCCCCAGGATATCTTCACGCCGCACTACCGGGCACGGACCAGCGATTTCAGCCAGGATTTCCGTTTTAATTACACGGGCGATAGGTTCAAGTTGCTGCTGGGAGCTTATTACGGCCGCGACAAGTCTCGTTCGGTGAACGACATCCGCGCATATAACGTATTCCCAGATGCGACCAGCCCTGCGGATTTCAGCCCGGGCGCCGGCGCCAATCCGACTTCGCTAAACTCTCGCTATGGTTATACGCAGATTCGCCGTTCGGCGGCGCTTTACGGAGAGGGCACCTACAGCATCACCGACAAGCTGGAGACGACGATTGGCCTGCGCTACACGCAAGACAGACTATCCTTCAACAACGCCTTCGCGACCGCATATACAGACCTTCCGGACGGGACCCCGCTGTTTCCGCTTTACGCGCCGTTCAGCTTGGCCAACAAGAACGACAACATCTCTGGACGGGCGATCCTAAACTACATCTGGACCGATCAGATTCGTACTTACGCCAGTTTCAGCCGTGGCTATCGGTCGGGCGCATATAACGGCTTTGCTTACGTGTCGGCAGATCAGGTCTACTTCCTCAAGCCGGAAAAGCTCGATTCCTACGAAGCTGGCTTCAAGTCCCGCTTCCTGGATGACCGGGTGCAGATCAACGGTGCGGTGTTCCATTATGTTTACACGAACCAGCAGGTTTCCGAGATCGTCAACGCGGTGGGCTTCCTGCGCAGCCTGAACGCCAAGGTGACCGGAGCAGAAGCAGAACTCCTGGCCAAGCCGATGTCAATCCTGACGCTGCGCGGCTCGATCGGGTATCTCGACACCAAGTACGGGAAGGGTCAGGCACTGAGCGGTATCGACATTGGCGGCAACCGCCTGCCCTTCGCTTCGAAGTGGACCCTGAACGGCGGCGGGGATGTCACGGTGGCGGAATTCGATGCCGGCAAGATCATAGCCAGCGGCGAAGTCAATTATGTCAGCAAATATTATTACGATCCGTTCAACGGGGAGCAGCCGGGATATCTGGGCGTTCTAACGCAGCCGGGCGCCGAAGGATACCTGGAGCAGAAGGGCTATGCGCTGGTAAATGCCCGTCTTAGCCTCGTCGGCGACAGCATAACTGTGTCCGGCTGGGCGAAGAACCTGACCAACAAAAAGTACTTTCCCGTTGGGTACGACGTGACGTCTGCATTCGGCAACGCGATCTACGTCGCCGGAACGCCGCGCACGTACGGAATAGAGGCAACCCTCAAGTTCTGACCCGTCGACCTGGCGTCCCCGATCCGGGTGCGCCAAGGTCACTCAATTGAGAGTCGATCATGGCAAGTACCAAGTCCGAAGCACTCTCCGATCTCTACCGTGTATGGGCGCGTAGACAAGCGGACGAGCCTGACATGACGATCGACGAAATGCGCCACATGTTCTCGCACTGGGGCGATGTCACCGCCGAACCGGGCGGTGTCGATTATCTCGAGACAGAAATCGCAGGGCTGCTGGCGCTGTCCGTAGTTCCCAAAGGCGCGGACGAGACTCGGGTGATCTTGTGCGCGCATGGGGGCGGCTACGTGGCCGGGTCGATCTACACGCATCGCAAGATGTACGGCCACATCGCCAAGCTGGTCGGCTGCCGCGCGCTGGCGGTCGACTATGCATTGTGTCCCGAGCAGACCCATCCGGCGCCTGTGAACGACATGGTGAAGGCCTACCGCGCGCTGATCGAAAGGCACGGCTACGAGCCTGGGCGGGTCGCGCTCCTGGGTGATTCCGCAGGCGGCGCGCTCGCCTTGACCACGGTCGAGGGCATTCGCGCCGCGGGCCTGCCGCTGCCTGCCGCCACGGTGTCGCTGTCGCCATGGGCGGGCAGCGACACCTCGGGAGCCAGCTACGCCTACAATGCGGAAAATGATGTTCTGGTGACCAAGGGAATGTCCGTCGCCATCGGGCAGCTTTTCATAGGGAATGGGGACCCGGCAGACCCCTTGGCCAACCCGCTCTATATCGATTACGCCGGCTTTCCGCCAACTTACATCCAGGTGGGGGGCCACGAAGCGGTGCTGGAAGACAGCCTTCGACCGGCGCAAAGCGCGCGGCTGGCGGGAGTTGACGTGCGGATCGACGTCTTTCCCGAAATGCAGCACTGCTTCCAGCTGATGGCAGGCGCCGCTCCCGAAGCGGACGATGCCATCGCCCGGATCGCGCAATGGCTCAAAACGAAGTTCTGAACAATTAACGAGCATGCCGCTTCGTGACGAGGCGAGCGGCGGACTGGAGACGATAACGTGCAGACTTCAGAAGCAACGATGGAACGGCCCGCAGACGACGTCGAGGAAATGGACGCGCTGATCATCGGCGGGGGGTTCGCCGGGGTCTATCAGTTGATCCACCTGCGTGAGCAGGGCTTCAATGTGAAGCTGTACGACTTCGCGTCGCAACTGGGTGGCATCTGGTACTGGAATCGCTATCCGGGCGCGCGCGTCGATACCACCTGCCCGCTATATCAGTATTCGCGCGAGGACCTGTGGCGGGACTGGGCCTATACCGAGATGTTTCCGGCGTGGAACGAAATCCGGTCCTATTTCAAATACGTCGATGACAAGATGAACCTTTCGAAGGACGTGCGCCTCGAAACCAGGATCGAAAGCGCCCGGTTCGACGAGGCGCGCAACCAGTGGCTGGTCACCACTGACAAGGGCGTCACCGTACGCACCCGTTTCGTCGTGATCTGCACCGGCTTCGCTTCCAAGCCTTACTATCCTCAGATCAAAGGTCTGGAGGATTTTGCCGGCGAAACTGCCCATGCCGGCCGCTGGCCGCAGGAAGACATTGATTTCACGGGGAAGCGTATCGGCATCATAGGCACGGGAGCGAGCGGGGTCCAACTCACGGAGCAGTCCAGTCTGCGCGCTGCGCGCACCACGCTGTTCCAGCGAACTCCGGCCCTTGCCCTGCCGCTACGCCAGCGCAAGCTCGCGGCAGAGGAACAGGAGGCCATGAAAGCCGACTACCAGGCGATGTACGACATCCGCGACAAGACTTTCGCGGGCTTCGATTACGAGTTCCACACGGAATCCTGGCATGATCTGACGCCCGAGCAGCGCCGTGAGCACTACGAGGATCGCTGGAAGGTCGGCGCATTCCGCCCCTGGCTCGGCAGCTTCCGCGAACTGATTCTGGAGGACGAGGCCAGCAACGAGGCTTACGCTTACTGGCGCGAGCAGGTCCACGCCCGGGTCAAGGATCCGGTCACCGCCGAGAAGCTGGCGCCCGCGAAGCCGCCGATCCTCTACGGCACCAAGCGAATGCCCTTGGAGCAATGGTTCTTCGATGCATTCAACCAGGACAATGTCGATCTGGTGGACTTGAAGGAGACGCCAATCGTTCGTGCGACGGCGAACGGGATCGAGACGAGCGAGGGTCTCGTCGAACTGGATGTCCTCCTCTTTGGCACCGGCTTCGATGCGGTGACCGGCGGCCCAGCGTCCATCGACATTCTCGGCACGCACGGCCAGACGCTTGCCGAGTACTGGAAGGGAGGCTTTCGTACCGCCTTGGGTTCGGCCAGCGCGGGTTTCCCAAACCTGTTTTTCATTTACGGCCCGCAATCTCCGGCAGCTTGGACCAATGGCCCTTCCACTGCTGAATATCAGGGTGAATGGGTCGTCGCCTGCATCAAGCACATGCGCGACAATGCCTTCGAGCGCATCGAAGCAACACCTGAGGCAGAGGAATTCTGGCGCCAGGAAGTGATCGCAAGTGCGCAGGGCACTTTGCTGCCGCGCACTAGCAGCTGGTGGTTCGGCACTAACCTGCCCGGGCGCCAATCCGAACCACTTTATTATGCCGGTGGCTTGCCGCGCTTCCTCCAGCTTTCTTGGGAAAGCGCTAGAAACGGCTATGAAGGTTTCACCCTTTCCTAACCGCACGCAGGTCAATTCATAGAAAGGCTTTAGTTATGTCTACCCGGGCCGTGATCCAGAAATACATGGACAAGATGCGTGACGGAGATTTCGTCGGCGCGTTCGAAATGTTCACTCCTGCTGGCACTTACACGATCATCGGCGACACACCGGTTTCCAAGGTCTTCACGGGGCCTGACGGTATCAAGTCCGAGCTCGTACCGTTGCTGGCCGAAGGGTTCACCGGCCTGCCAATGGTCAACTGCAGCGAGATCATCGCCGAAGGGGATCGCGGTGTCGCACTGGGATTTGGCGAAGGACCCGGAAAATACGGAACCTACCGCCAGAAGCACTATGCCTTCGTCTTCCGAATCGACGGTGAAAAGGTGTCTGAGCTGATCGAGTTCATGGACCCCACCCAGCTGAGCGTGAACTGTTTCGGGCAGACCCTTTCTGACCTGGCAGAGACCTGACGCCATGGCCGAAGTGCTTAACGCCGCCGCCGCACCTTCGGTGTTGTTCACCCGCGATACACCCGTTGGCACCCCGTTGCAGAGCATCAAGAAGAAGGCGGCCATCCAGCTCATGGGTTCGCGCCTCTGGGGCCGCTTCAACCCTAATCATTGGGATCCGGTCTACGCCGCCGCCACGGGCCTCAAGGCACCGATCCAGACAGGCGAAATGTCCTCCGCCTACATCGGTGAGATGTGCGTCAATCACTTCGGCGCGGCGATGTTCCGCAACGCGCGCATCGTGTGCAAGTACATCGCGTCGACTTACGCGAACGAGGTCATTTCCTCCCACGGTGCCGTTCGCGAAAAGACGCCTAAAGGTGACGGTTATCGCTTCATCGTGGACGTCTGGACCCAGAACGAAGCGGGCGAGAAGAAGACGGCGGGCTGGATCGAAGTAGATGTCGATGTCTGATCCCACCGTTCCAAACGAAGGAAGCCCCGCCATGGCTACCCATGAGGCCCGCAGCGACGAATTACGCCCGTTGACCGACATCCAGGTCGCGCAGACCCGCGCGTTTATCGACGGGTTGGAATCAGGCTCGCAGACATATTGGGACATGGTCGAGATCGGCGATGTGCTTTCGCGCGACCTAACGATCACGCCCGAACTCGTCATCCTGTACGCAGATGCTGTGGAGGATTTTAATCCTTGGTACGAGGGCTGGAAGATGAACACCTGGACTATCCCGGGAGAATCTCCATTTGGCGGCGCCATCGTACCCCCGCTATTGGTATCGCACTTCGTGCTTTCCGTGCAGTTCGACCACACCAAGCCGTTTGCTATCGGCTCGATCCATACGTTCCATGATTCGGAACTTCTCGAGCCAATCCCGATCGGCGCGACGGTGCGGATCACGACGACCGCCGCTGACAAGTACGTGAAGCGTGATAGGCGCTATGTCCGCCATGAGGTCGTCGTGGAAGATGTCGCCACCGGCACCCACTATTTCCGCGAAACGCGGGACATTCTCTCGCTGTGACGCGACCATACTTCGATTGGGGCTACGATGGACATGCATGATGATGCTTCCGCCCGGCAGAAGGTGCGCCCTTTCCGACAAGGGTTCCTTGCCGGAAACCTGTCCGATACAGAGGGTGTTCGCCTGGCAGGGAGTCGGTGCAGGGCCTGCGGCATTGCCCTGTTCGGTGAACGCCATCGCTGTGAAAACTGCTCTAGCCCAGAACTGGATCACGTGACGTTCGCGGAGACCGGAACCGTCCATACTTACACTATCCAGCGCTATGCTCCGCCGCCGCCTCATACATTGCCGACGCCATGGGTACCGAGGCCGGTCGCTTGGATAGACCTCGATGACAGCGGGCCTCGCGTGCTCGCGCCGATCGATTGCACACCTGAAACGCTGTCCATCGGTATGGCCGTAAGGCTCGAATGTCGGATCGGCTGGACTGATGCCAACGGAGCCGACGTTGTCGCCTACGGCTTCGTCCCTGCAGGAGATCCAGCATGACCCGCGCCATGATAGTGGGCGTCGGTATGACGCCCTTTGGTCGCCATCCCGATGTCCATTTCACACACCTTGGCGCGCAGGCTATCGAGGAAGCGCTGGCGGATGCGGGCATGGACTTCCGCGAAATCCAGCAGGCTTTCTGCTCGCGCGTATACCTCCCGTCGGCTACTGGCGCGCGGGTCATGGAGGTCATGGGCCGGACCGGCATTAGCTGCCCCGACGTGGAAGGCGCCTGCGGCGCGGCCGTGGCGGGGCTGCAGCAGGCCGTTATGATGGTCGAGGCAGGCATAGTGGACATTGCTCTGGCCTTCGGTGTCGAGAAGATCGGCAAGGGGTTCATGCCTCCCGAAGTATTGTACGAGGACTGGCAAATTCAGATGGGCCTGACCCAAAACCCTCAGTACTGGGCGCTCAACGCGATGCGCCATATGCACGATTACGGAACTACCGAAGAGCAGATCGCCAAAGTGGCGGTCAAGGCAAAATTCAACGGTACTCTGAATCCCAAGGCTTTCTTTCGCAAGGCGATGAGCGTGGAACAGGTGCTCGCCTCGCCGATGGTGACAGACCCGCTGCGGCTGTTCATGCTGTGCTCCCCGGTCGATGGTGCTGGGGCCGCGATCGTGGTCAGTGACAAGATCGCCCATCGCTATTCTTCGAAGCCGATCGAAGTGGCTGCCTGCGTGCACCGCGTGTCCGAATATCCCCTGCTCAATGCCAGTTCGTTCTGTGCGACGCCGGCAGGTCATCCTACTGTCTATGCGAGCACCTCGCGTGCTGCCTATGAGGCTGCTGGTCTTGGACCCGAAGACATGGATCTTGCTGAGGTTCAGGATAACGATGCGTTTTCGGAGCTCGAGTATTACGAGGAACTGGGCTTTTGTGCGAAGGGCGATGGCGGGCGGCTGATTGATTCTGGCGCCACTGACCTGACAGGCAGTATCCCCATAAACACTAGTGGGGGGCTCCAGTCCAAAGGCGAACCCCTGGGCGCCTCGCACTATGGGCAGATTTACGAAATTGTGAAGCAGTTACGTGGCGAGGCCGAAGCTCGGCAAATCAGCAAAGCTCGAGTCGGCCTCGCGCAAGTGTTTGGTGCGTGGGGTCATTGCGGGGTGACTATCCTGAAGCACGGATGGTGAGATATTATCTTGCATGCGACAAGGGATACGTTTGTTGCCAACGCCTAATGATTCGGCCCCGGATAGGTTAGGGACGGGGGCTTCCGCCAGAGCTCGTCATTTGTGGTGCGTCGGCGAAGAATGGAAGCTGATCGTTAACTGCGAGTATGCCGGACGGACTGCGCTTGGGCATCGGAATTTAGGGGCCTGAGCCGATGGCTTGGCCAGCCAATGGTGAGCCATCGGTATCAGATCGCTTGGGCAAAAATTGTCGCGAATAGCCAAAGGCTGGCGCGCCTTGCCGTTTCAGATTCGCTCAGCACTTGCCACAGCAGAGTCGTAATAAGCTGATGCAAGGGATCGAGATGCGGATAAGCCAAGACGTCGTTGCTGTCGTGACGGGAGGAGCTTCCGGTCTCGGTGAGGCAAGCGTACGCAAGCTCGCGGAAGCAGGGGCCCGTGTAGCCATTTTCGATATGAACGAGGATGTCGGCTCCAGCTTGGCTGACGAGATCGGCGGCTTGTTTTGCAAGGTCGACGTGACTTCCGACGAGCAAGTGGAAGCGGCGTTTTCGGCGTCTCGGGCCTCGCTGGGGCAGGAGCGTGTTTTGATCAATTGCGCGGGCATTGCCAATGGCTTCAAGACTGCGTCGCGCAATAAGGCCGAAGGAGGGACGACGCGCTTTCCGATGGCGCAGTTTGAGCGCACGGTGCAGATCAACCTGCTGGGTACATTCCGGTGCATTGCCATTTGCGCACAAGGGATGCTCGATCTGGATCCGCTTGAGGATGGCGAACGCGGCGCGATCGTGTGTACTGCCAGCGTGGCGGCGCAGGACGGGCAGATGGGCCAAGCCGCTTATGCGGCATCGAAAGCCGGCGTGCTGGGAATGACATTGCCGATCGCGCGTGACCTGATGGGCGAGGGCATCCGCATCAACACGATCCTCCCCGGCCTGTTCGCCACGCCAATGATGCGCGGACTGCCGGAGGATGTGCAGGCGACGCTGGGCGCGTCGGTGCCGTTTCCCAAGCGGCTCGGCGCGCCAGAGGAATATGCCGCGCTGGCGCTGCACATGATTTCGAACAGTTACATGAACGGCGAGTCCGTTCGTCTCGATGGTGCCATTCGCATGGCGCCGCGCTGAGGAGGGCGAACATGACAGAGGCCTATATCTACGACGCCGTGCGCACCCCTCGCGGCAAGGGGCGCCCTGATGGCGCGCTGCATGAAATGACCGCGCTGTCGCTGGCGACGCAAGTGCTGGAGGCGGTGCGCGACCGCAACGGGCTGGACACTGCGCTGGTAGACGACGTGATCCTGGGATGCGTCATGCCTGTGGGCGAACAGGGCAGCGACATTGCGCGGATCGCTGCGCTTGTGGCCGGGTATGACCGCCAGGTGCCAGGCGTGCAGATCAACCGCTTCTGCGCCTCGGGGCTGGAAGCCTGCAACATGGCGGCAGCCAAAGTGGCATCGGGCGAGGCACGTTTCGCGGTTGCCGGCGGGGTCGAATCCATGTCGCGCGTTCCGCTGGGCGCCGATGGCGGAGCGATGATGGTCGATCCGACGTTCGCATTCGATCACTATTACGCGCCGCAGGGGATCGGTGCCGACATGATCGCAACGCTTCACGGATTCAGCCGGGCCGATGTCGATGGCTATGCGGTGCAGAGCCAGGAGCGTGCGGCGGCGGCCTGGAGCGAGGGGCGCTTTGCCGGTTCTATCGTGCCGGTCAAGGATCAGGCCGGCGTGGTCCTTCTGGACCATGACGAACATATGCGCCCGCAAACCGACTTGCAGTCGCTCGGAGCTTTGAAGCCCGCTTTCGTCAAGATGGGCGCAGCGGGTTTCGATGCCGTGGCGAAAGCCCGCTATCCCGACCTGGGAGAGATTTCGCACGTCCATCACGGCGGCAATTCGTCCGGCATCGTCGATGGTGCGGCAGGGGTGCTGATCGGCAGCAAAGAGGCGGGTGCATCGCTGGGGCTCAAGCCGCGCGCCCGCATTCTGGGCGGCGCGTCGATCGGGTCGGAACCGACGATCATGCTGACCGGACCGGAATTCGTGACCCGCAAGCTGCTGGACCGGCTGGGGATGACGACGGCCGACATCGACCTTTTCGAACTGAACGAGGCGTTTGCTGCCGTTGTCCTGCGCTACATTCAGGCGTTGGAGATCGACCCTGCGATCATCAACGTCAACGGCGGTGCGATCGCCATGGGCCATCCTCTGGGCGCTACGGGGGCGATGATCCTAGGCACTGTGCTGGATGAACTGGAACGGACGGATAAGGAAACGGCGCTGGTCAACTTGTGCGTGGGTGCCGGGATGGGCACCGCCACGGTCATCGCGCGCGTCTGAGGGGGGGACAGTCATGGACAATTTCACGCTGGATATCGGCAGCGGCGGCGTGGCCGTGGTCACGTTCGATGCGCTGGGCAAGTCGATGAACACGATCAGCCATGCGGTGCAGCGCGAACTGGGCGAACTAGCCCATCTGCTGGGCGCGGATGACCGGATCGTCGGCGCGGTGCTGCGTTCGGGCAAGCCCGGTGGCTTTTGCGCCGGGGCCGATTTGCGCGAACTGGCGGCGGATATGGAGGTCTGGCGCGCGGCGACCTCGCAAGAGGACTTGCGAACAGGCGTGGCGGCAGCCGGCGATTTCAGCAGGCAGGTGCGTGCTCTGGAAACTTGCGGGAAGCCGCTGGTTGCCGTGGTGCATGGAGCGGTGCTGGGCGGGGGGCTAGAACTCGCGCTTGGATGCCATTGGCGTATCGCGATCGAATCTTCCTCCCTCTGCCTTGGCTTGCCTGAAGCGACGCTGGGGCTGATGCCGGGCGCTGGCGGGACGCAGCGGCTGATCCGGCTCGCTGGCCTCGTCGCCGCATTACCTGTCTTGCTCGACGGAGCGCCGATCGAACTTCCCGATGCCCTTGCGCTGGGGATCATCGATCTGGCCGCGCAGGAAGGCGAGGCGATCGACAAGGCGCGCGAATGGATACTGGCGAATGCAACCGCGCAGGCGCCGTGGGACGTCAAGGGGTTTCGCATGCCGGACGGCGGGCCTCATACCGCTATGGGGTACAGCGTGTTCGGCCCGCAGGTTGCGGCAAGGCGCGGTACGGCGGGGCAGGGAGAGGCTGCGGCCAACATCCTGAAGGCCATGTACGAGGGCGCGCAAGTCCCCATGCACGCAGGCCTGCGCATCGAAAGCCGCTATTTCTTCAACACTGCCCGTTCGCCCGCTGCTGCTAAGCAGGTAGAGGCCTTCTTCGCCGCACGAAAGGCAGCAGTGTGACCCGGATCGTCCTGACTGCGCGAGGCGGCGAATAGTACGAGATCGATGCTGCCCCGATCAAACCCTGATGGAAGCGATCCGCAGCGCGGGGATCGACGAGTTGATGGCGCTGTGCGGCGGCTGCTGTTCCTGCGCGACCTGCCATGTCTACATCGCGCCGGACTTTGCGGGGGCGATGCAGGATATCAGCGAGGACGAGGACGATCTTCTCGACAGCAGCGACCACCGCATGCCCACGTCGCGGCTGGCCTGCCAGATTTCCCTGTCGCCGGAAATGGACGGGCTGCGCGTGGCCATGGCTCCGAGGATTGAGTGCGGATCGGGCGCTCAGGCGCCCGGTCTTCGCAAGGACAGCGCGATGGCGGCGATGCCGGCAATCACCGCGACGGGTATGATCCCCTGCAGTACGCTGGATATCCCCCCTCCCGATGACAGTAGCGCAGCGCCGAGCAGCGGGCCTGCGATCGAGCCAAGCCGCCCCGCCGCCACCGCACCGCCTACGCCGATCCCGCGCGCTGACGGCGGGTAGATCCGGGGCGCCAGGGCATAGAGGTAGGACTGCGTAACGAGGACGCCGCCGCCCAGCAGAAAGGCCAGCGCAATGGCGCTCGTCGGTGTATCGATCGCGCTGGCAAGCCACAGCAGGACCGGGATTGCTGTGAAGCTGCCTAGCGCCACCAGCCAGCCGCGCGGCCAGTCGAGCAGCGGCGCGGTTACCGCGCACAGGGCAAGGCCGCCAAAGTTGAACGCCAGCTGCGCGATGAACGCCGTGCGCGCATCGAGGCCCAGTCCGGTAAGCAGGGTGGGGAGCCAGTTCAGGACGAGGTAAAGGATCACCAGAGTGGCGAAGAAGCTGATCCAGATCAGCAGTGAAGAGATCACCCGGCCGCCGCCCAGCAGCGCCTCCAGCGGGCCTATGGCGGGAACGTCCGTACGCTGCGTGGTCCGATCTCGCGGCATCGAGTGGCCCATCGCCAGTGCCAGGACCAGCGGCAAGGCGCCGCCGAGGAGGAACGGTGTTCGCCAATCGCCGCTGAGTGCAGCGCCCAGCAGGCTGACGCAGGCTCCGCCGATCGGCACGCCGCAATAAAGCAGCGCAACCGCGCGGCGTTCTCGCCCGGCGGCGGCATTCTCGGACGTGAAGGCCAGAAGATTGGGCAATGCGCCGCCCAGACCCAGCCCGGTCGCGAACCGGGCCCCGATCAGCGATGCGGGGTCCTGGGCAAGCCCTGTCAGTATCGATGCCACGCCAAAGCCTGCCACCGACCAGATCAGCACTCGCGCCCGGCCGATGCGATCGGCGAGCCGTCCGCCGAAAAGCGCGCCGATCAGCAACCCGAACGTGCTGGCGCTGAAGAACCACCCGAGGGTGCGCGGGTCCAGCGCGAAAGCCAGCTTCAGGTTGGGGGCGGCAATGCCGGCAACCTGAAGGTCGAAGCCTTCCAGCACGGCGACGAGGAAACACAGCAAGGCGACGCGCGGCGCTTTTGTGGTCACCGGATCAGTGCTCATGCCCGCAGATCAGCTTCCTTTGACGCACAGCCCGTCGCCGATGAAAGACAGGCAGTTGTCGAGATCGATGAAATTGGGTTCGTCGGGCCGGACCTGTGAGAGGTAGGCTTCTTCCTGAAATGCGGCGGCGATGCTCTGCGCGTCGGCGAAGGTGATGGCTGCAACGCCGTCATACCCTCCCGCCGCGCCGAAAAGCGCCGCGACGCCGTCGTTCCTGTCTGCCATGCGGAATTGTTCATAACGCAGGATGTGACGGCTGAACGGAGTGCAGGCAAGCAGCAGCGGCGCATGAACCTCGCGCCAGTGATGCGAGAACTGGGCCGGGCTCAGGTCGGCGCGCCGCTTTATGCAGACGATCAGGGTGGTCGTCACGCGTTTAACCTTCCCCGGCGCCGGCTTCGAGGGTGCCGAAATCACGCGGCGGAAAGCGGGGAATGTCGATCTGGTCGAACATCCCGGCATAGCCCAGCGCCATCGGCATATCCCAGTTCAGCATGGAATAGGGGTGACCGGCATCGAAGGCGCTCGCCTGGTTCAGGCGCGCGATCGTTTCGGGTGGAAGGTCCAGCGAGACTGCGGCAAGGTTCTCTCGCATCTGTTCCACACGGGTGGCCCCGGCCACGGGGATGACGCCTTTCGCGATGATCCAGGCGAGCGCGACCTGCGAGGGTTTTACGCCCATTTCGCCCGCCACCGCATCGACGGCGAGGGCGATCCGGCGGTTGCGTTCGTCAAGCTGCTGGAGCTGCATCGAATCCATGCGCTTGGGGCCATTGTCCCCTGCGCCGCCGCTGCGGGTGTACTTGCCGCTCAGGATCCCGCCCGCAAGCGGCGACCACGCGGTAATGCCGATGTTGTGCGCCATGGCGAGCGGGATGTGTTCCCGCTCGATCGAGCGTTGCACCAGACTATATTCCAGCTGCATGCAGGAAACCGGCGCAAGGCCGCGAAGGTCGTGGAAAGTCTGCGCCCGCGATACAACCCAGGCGGGGACGTCGGACAGGCCGATGTGCAGGATCTTACCCGCACTGATCGCATCGGTAAGCGCGCGCTGCACTTCCTCCACCGGAGTCGTGAAATCCCACCAGTGGACGAAATAGAGGTCGATGTAGTCGGTTCCGAGCCGCTTAAGGCTGGCGTCCAGCGAGCGGGTGAGGCTTTTGCGGTGAACGCCGGCGGCATTGGGATCGCCGCCGCCCGGCACCGCGTTGGCATACTTGGTGGCCACCACGAAGCGGTCGCGGTCGGTCGCGATGAAGCGCCCGACCATCTTTTCGCTCTCGCCGCCGGTGTACATGTTGGCAGTGTCGATGAAGTTGCCGCCGGCCTCGACATAGGCGTCGAAGACCGGGCGGCATTCTTCCTCGGGGCGCGACCATTCGGCCGCCGTCCCGAAGGTCATCGTGCCCAGCGCTAGCTTCGATACCCGAAGCCCGCTGCGTCCCAGCAGGGAATAACGCATGTCCCGGGCGATCAGGCGTTGAGGCCCGGGTTGCTGCGCCATGCCTCGTCCGGGCCGGGGATCAAGCCAAGCTGCATGGCAAATTCGCGGAAGTTCCAGTGAGTGCGGCAGCGCACGATCTTGCCGTTCTTGTACATCTGTGTCGTGGTGCCGCGCGTGACGGTGGTCTTGCCGGCGGCGGGAATGCCGAAGAAATCGCTGTTATGCGTGGCCTTCCACACCCATTGCATGTAGCCCCACTCGTCGTAGTCGAGATCGGCGCCGAGGTAGATGTTGTTGGCAAAGCGCGCATAGTCGCCTCCAAGCTCACCTTCCCATTCCGGCGGAGTGCCTTCGGTGCGGCGCACACCGCGCGACTTGCCGGCGGGGCCGCCGTCGTACGTCAGCACTTCGAACTTGTGAACGCCGAACGGGCTTTCCGGGCCGCTGTTGTTGAAAACGACGAAGGCCTTGTAGAGGTCTTCCTTGGTGGTGATCGTCTGCATGAACTCGATGTCTTCCCACACGAAATCGTCCGCGTAGTAGCCCAGCACTTCTTCGGCGCCCTTGTCGAAGAATGCGGTCACCCAGTCCTGTGCGGCCTGGAAGCTCTTGTGTTCGCGTGCGCCGCCGCCTGCGGGGGCCGGCGCTTCTGCGGTGATCGAGTTGGCGCCGCTGCGCAGGCCGCGCAAGGTCATCTGCTGCTCGGGCGAAAGATGCGCGTCCGTCACAAGTTGGGAGTAAAGAATATGCATAGCTTGAGGCCTCTCCTGCCGATCGTTGCTCGGTCGATGTGCAATGATAGTGCGGGGGCAAAGCCTCCAAATCTACAGCCGATTGCGCCAGCGCAGGGCAGATCGTGACAGATGGGGCGCAATTGGCACATCCTGCCGCTCACTGGCACGAACCGCCCTTTGGTCTGGTATCGGAATGGCGCAATCATCCAGCCATGCAAGGCGCGCCCTCGACAGGCAGCGCTATAGACATGGAGATGGATGGGCATGACTGCGATGCTGAAGACAGAACATTCGGGGCAGGGCGGCAAGCTGGAGTACGATCCGCTCGACCCGGTCGTGAAGCACGAGCCCTATCCCTATTACGTCGAGCTGCGAAACAACGAACCGGTGAAGTGGCTTCCGGGCCTTCAGGCCTGGTCGGTTGCACGGTACGACGATATCGACATGCTGCTCAAGGATGGCCGGACCTACAGTTCGGGCCAGTTCTGGCCGGCGCTGCTGGGTGAATACGACCCGGTGCCCGAGGAGCCGCCGCTGATCTCGATGGACCCGCCGGGCCACATGCAGCTGCGCCGCATTGCCAACAAGGCCTTCGTCCCCTCCAAGGTCAACGGCCTGCGCGACCGGACCTATGAGATCGCCAATTCGCTGATCGACGATATCATCGCCAAGCACGGCGATGAGGGTGAGTTCGACTTTTGCTGGGAGTTCACGGCGCTTTACCCGGTCACCGTGGTCGCCGAAGTGCTGGGGGTGCCGACGGAGCGCCGCGCTGAGTTCAAATACTGGGTGGATGACGTCCTCTCGGCCGCGAACCGCGCTGCCTACGGTCCCGAGCGACTGGCCAAGATCGATGAGAGCGCCAAGAAGATGCGCGCCTTCTTCGAAGACCTTTATGACGAGCGCGCCGCCAATCTGGGCGAAGACCTGCTCTCCACCTTCATCACCACTGAAGTCGACGGTCAGACGCTGACGCGTAACCAGGTGCTGTCGATGGCCTGCCTGCTGCTGATCGGCGGTGTTGAGACCACCACGAACTTGCTGGGCACGACACTGGTCGAACTGAACCGGCACCGGGACGTGTTCGACCGAGTGCTGGCCGATCACGCGCTGATCCCCCCGCTGCTGGAGGAAGTCCTGCGGTACAATCCGCCGGTCCAGATCATCTTCCGCCACACCACGGCCGAAGTCGAGATCGGCGGCGTCAAGATTGGCAAGGGCGATGCGATCATGCCGATCCTGGCTTCGGCCAACCGCGACGAGAGCAAGTTCGAAAACCCCGAGGTTTTCGACATCGACCGCAAGATCGAAGTGCCGCTGATGTCGTTCGGGCAGGGGCCGCATTTCTGCCTCGGCAACTATCTGAGCCGTATGGAGGCGAAGTCCGCGCTGGAGGTAGTGTTTTCACGCTTCTCGCTGATCGAGCCGGTTTCGGACGAGGTTCACTGGCTCGACTCCTACTTCGCACGTGGGCCGCACGTCCTGCCTGTCCGGTACAAGGTTCGGTAATTCCGCGGTCCGGCTGAGGCTGGGCCGGTCATCGAGGACGCCGAGAGCCGGCGCCTCTAAGGGGAGGCCTGACGAGCATGGCTCGAGCTGGCAATTGTTACAACGTGGCGGATTTCGAGGTGCAGGCGCGCAGGCGCCTGCCCGCGCCGCTCTATCACTACATCGCCGGCGGCGCCGATGACGAGCGCACGGTCGGGGCCAATGTTCAGAACTACCTGCAGGACATCCGCTCGATCGACATGCGCCGCACGGTGCTGGGGCGCGAGCTGGCCTGGCCGCTGTTCCTTGCCCCCACCGGCATGACCCGGATGTTTCATCAGGCGGGCGAAATCGGGGTGGCGCAGGAAGCGGAACGCAGCGGCGTGGGATATGCGCTGTCGACGATGGGAACCGCCAGCATCGAAGAGGTTGGCCGCGCGACGAATGGCCCAAGGATGTTCCAGCTTTATCTGCTGAACGACGAGGCCATGAATTTTGCGATGATCGATCGCTGCAAGGCGGCCGGGTTCGATGCCTTGTGCCTGACGGTCGACACGGTCGTTGCAGGGAACCGCGAACGCGATTTGCGCACCGGCCTTACCGTGCCGCCGCGCCTGACGCCGGGCAGCCTGCTTGCTTTCGCGGCGCGCCCTCGCTGGTGCATGGACTATCTGGGCGGCGGGGCGTTCAGCCTGCCCAATGTCGGCGAGGCCGGCGGCGGGGGCGATCTGACCACGCTGGCATCCTATTTCGCTGCGAGGATGGAGCGCAACATCACCTGGGCGGCGGTGGAGCGGATCGCCAGCCGCTGGGGAGGCCCGTTCGCGATCAAGGGCATCCAGTCGGTACGCGACGCGCGGCTGGCGGCCTCGGCCGGGGCCAGCGCTGTGATCCTGTCAAACCACGGCGGCCGCCAGCTTGACGGCGTGCCCCCGACGATCGATCTCGTCGCGGATATCGTCGATGCCATTGGCGACAGGGTCGAAGTCATCCTCGACGGCGGCATCCGGCGCGGTTCGCACATCGTGAAGGCGCTGGCGATGGGGGCGAGGGCCTGCATGACCGGGCGACCCTATCTCTATGCCCTCAGCGCCTTCGGAAAGCCGGGCGTGCGGCGGATGCTCGAACTGATGCGGGCGGAAACCGAAAGGACGCTCGGGCTTCTGGGCTGCGCCGGCGTGGACGACCTGACCCGCGATCATATCCGCCTGGCCGGCGACATTCCCGACTTCCTGCAGGATGGGGCCTCGCGGCCGAATGTCACGCATCTGCGCAATATCCTTTGAACATGGTGGACGAGAGATGGACCTGAAATTCGAAACCTATATCGGCGGTGAGTTCCTGCCGACGGCAGGCGGCATCGAAGTGCTCAACCCGGCGACAGGGCAGGTTATCGGAGAGGTACCCGATTCCGATGCCGGCGTGGTCGATGCGGCGCTTCGGGCTGCCGATGCCGCTCAGCCGGCATGGGCGCGGCTGCCCGCACATACCCGCGGCCTTGCGCTGCGCGCCATTGCCGCGAAGGTTCGCGAGAACCTGCCCGAACTGGCCCGGATCACCGCGCTGGAACAGGGCAAGGTGCTGCCGCTGGCGCAGATGGAAATCGGACTGACCGCCGAATACCTCGACTACATGGCCGAATGGGGCCGCCGGATCGAGGGTGAGGTAATCTCCAGCGACCGTCCGGGCGAGACGATGCTGCTGTTCCGCCGCCCGATGGGCGTGGTCGCCGGCATCCTGCCATGGAACTTCCCCTTCTTCATGATCGCGCGCAAGCTGGCGCCGGCGCTGATCACGGGCAACGCCATCGTCGTGAAACCGTCCGAGGAAACGCCGTTCGGCGCTGCGGCCTTCGCGCGGCTGGTGGCCGAGACGGACCTGCCGCCCGGCATCTTCAACCTGATCTGCGGCCGGGGCCCGACGACCGGCGAGGCGCTGGTTTCCCATCCGCTGGTGCAGATGGTCAGCTTTACCGGAAGCTCTGCCGCCGGGTCCGCCATCATGGCGAGCGCGGCGCGCAACATCACCAAGGTCAATCTGGAACTGGGCGGCAAGGCTCCTGCGATCGTGCTCGACGATGCCAATATCGATCTTGCCGTCGGCACGCTGGCCGCCTCCAAGACGATCAACACCGGGCAGGCCTGCAACTGCGCGGAACGGGTCTATGTCCACAAGGCCGTGGCGCAGGAATTTCGCGACAAGCTGGCCGGGGCGATCGGCGGTATAACGCAGGGCGACCCGTTCGGCGCGCAGGAGGTGGCGATGGGCCCGCTGATCAACCGCGCGGCGGTGCAGCGGATCGGCGCGCTGGTCGACAATGCCCGCTCGCTTGGCGCCGAGGTGCTGGCAGGCGGCGGCGCGGCGGACGGTGCAGGGTGTCACTACCAGCCGACGCTGGTGGCGGGCACCACGCCCGACATGGATATCATGCACCGCGAGATTTTCGGCCCGGTGATCGTCGTCAACGAGATCGACAGTCTGGATGAAGGGATCGCTCTGGCCAATGCCAGCGAATACGGGCTGACCTCCTCGATCTTCACTGACAGCCTTTCATCGACGATGAAGGCCATCGCTGAACTGCGCTTTGGCGAGACTTACGTAAACCGCGAGAACTTCGAGGCGATCCAGGGCTTCCACGCTGGCGTGCGCAAATCCGGCATCGGCGGCACTGACGGCAAGCATGGCCTATACGAATACACTCATACCCAGGTGGCTTATATCCAGAACTGACCCGGTCTTCGGGCGGGGGTGCCCGCCCGAAGCTTAGGTCAGGCCGCCTGCGCCGCCGGCAGATCTTCGCGAAAGACGGTGCTGGGGCGCCGTCCGGTCCACTGCTTGAACGCGCGCGAGAACGTGCCGTTGTCGCTGAAGCCCAGCAGGTATGCGACTTCGCTTAGGCACATGCCGCGCTGCAGGTACTGGAACGCCAGTTCTTCGCGCAGTTGCTGCAGAACGTCGGCGAAGGTCGTGCCTTCCACTTTCAAGCGCCGCAGCAGTGTGCGCTCGGTCATGCCGAGCAGGCGTGCCGTCTCGGTTTTCGAAGGCACCTCGTGCGGAAGCTGCGCGATCATGAGGTCGCGCACGCGCGTTGCGAAACGGCCGGCCATGCGCTGTTCCAGATGGCGGTTCGCCGCGCCGTCCAGCAAGGATGCAAGTTCTTCGTCCGAGGACAGGATGCGCCGCTCCAGATCTTCCTTGCGAAACACCATGCAGCACTGCGCTTCGAGGAAACGCACCGGGCAGCCGTAGAACTTCCAGTGCGCCTCGTTACTGCCGGCCGGCTGGTGCGAAAAGCGTACTTCCACCGGCACGACGCGCTCGTTCGTTATCCACCGCATGTAGGACAGCACGCTGGCGACCACGGTGTCGACGGTCTGGTAGATAGGCGGCTGTCCGCCGGTGTCGAAGTGGAATTCGAGGATCACCTCGTTCTGCGCTTCGGTCAGCGTCGCTGTGGCGGAATCGGAAATGAGGCGGCAGTAATGGGCAAAACGGTGCAGCGCTTTCGCAAGTGTGGCGCTGCAGCTCATCGAATAGCCGACGACGTGGAACGTGGCGGGCCTGACCTCGGCCGCGACCTTGAACCCGAAATCGGGGTCGCCGGTCAGGTCGATGGCCTTGCGCCACAGCTGGCTGACGTCAGCTTGGGAATATCGGCTGTACCCGCCTTCAAGCAGGGTGGGGTCCATGCCGATTTCCTGCAACACGCTGTCGGCGTCCACGCCCTGTTTGCGCATCGCGCGGATGATGGCCAGCACCCATCCGGTCAAAGCGGATCGAGGGGAGTCCAAGCCCTTCATCTGTCTCTCTCCATGGTCAAGGCGGGACCTGCGTCCTCTGCTTTATGGCGCAAAGGGTCGCTGCTGGGCGGGCGCGCGTCAATCGATTTCTTGCGTAACTTCGCTGCTTGTCACGTTTTGCCTCGTCTTGGCGCAGGCAGCCCTGCCCACGCTGCCCATGCCCGTCTAATCCAGCGTGATAGCCGCAAAAAAGGCAGGACGGGAGAGCGAGCAGGATGCAAAAGGTGGGAACCATGGCGGACCTGATGGCCGGCAAGCCGATCCGGGCGACCGTGGAAGGCCAGAAGATCCTGGTATTCCTTGTCGAGGAGCAGGCCGTGGCGACCGCCGCGCGTTGCCCCCATGCGCAGGGGCCGCTCCATCAGGGCGAAATCTGCGGGTCGCAGCTGATCTGCCCCTGGCACGGCTGGGCTTTCAACCTTCCTTCGGGAGCATGCGAGGAAGACCCGGACATGTTCCTCGAAACGTACAAGGTCGTGCGCGAGGGCGACGACATACTGGTATCGCTCGATGCCGCAGGCTGACCAGCGGCTCGTGCTGCACGGCTATCCCGTCAGCAACTATTTCAACGCCGCCCGCGCGGCGCTGATCGAGGCGGGTGTCGATTTCGCCATCGAACCCACCCGCGCCGCGCAGGACGACGCTTTCCTCAGCCGCAGCGCCATGGGTAAGATACCTTATCTGGCGACCCCTAGCGGCTGCATCGCCGAAACCGTCGCGATCCTCGAATACGTCGAGGATGCGGGCGGCGGGCGGCGACTTCATCCCGGAGACCCGTTCGAACGGGCGCGGGTGCGCCAGGTCGTCAACATCGTGCAGGTCTATGTCGAAGGGCCGCTGCGTTCGCTGTTTCCAGGGGCGTTCATGGGCGCCGCGAACAGCGCCGAGACGCTTGCCGCCGCAAGGCCGGTTATTGAGCGGGCCATGCGGGCATTGGCGCGTCTTGTCGATCTGCAGCCGTTCCTGCTCGGCCGGGAACTGACCCATGCGGACATCTTCGCGTTCTACACGTTCGATCTTGGCGAGCGCGCGATGCGCTTCGCTTACGGCGCTTCCCTGCTCGATCAGGTCGAGGGCCTGCGCGCGTGGGATGCGATGATGCGTCAGCGCGAAAGCAGCCGCGTGGTCCTGTCCGACTTTTCTTCCGCATTTTCCGCCTACCTGCGCGACAAGGGCGCAGCATGGCGCGAACCAGACCTGAGAGATCCAGCCCATGCGTGACGTCAAGCTCGACGACAAGTACACCGTGCCCGAGGGCCGGGTCATCATGAGCGGAACACACGCGCTGATCCGCGTGCCGCTGCTGCAAAAGGAGTTCGACCGGCGAAATGGGCTGAACACCGGCGGGTTCATCTCCGGCTATCGCGGATCTCCGCTGGGCAGCTACGACCTTGAACTGTGGCGCGCGAAGGCGCTGCTGGAAAGCCACGACATCGTGTTCCAGCCCGGCGTGAACGAGGATCTGGCCGCCACGGCGGTCTGGGGCACGCAGATGCTGGCCGGCACGCCCGGCGCCAACAAGGACGGCGTCTTTGCGATCTGGTACGGCAAGGGCCCCGGCGTCGACCGTTCGGGCGACCCCTTCAAGCACGGCAATTTCGCGGGATCGCACCCCAATGGCGGTGTCCTGATCGTAGCCGGAGACGACCACAGCGGAAAATCCTCCACCGTCTCGCACCAGAGCGAAGTCGCGCTGATGCATGCCGGAATGCCCATCCTGGCACCTTCGGACGTGCAGGACGTGATCGACTTCGGCCTGCTGGGCATCGCCATGTCGCGCTATACCGGGCTGTTCACGGGCTTCAAGCTGACGAACGAAACGCTTGAGCAGACGATGACCGTCGACATCCGCTCGCGCGAGAACGGGCCGGTCACGCCGGAGCGCGGCCCGGCACCGGCGAACGGGTTCCACAACTATCCCACCCACCTCGACCGGATCGCCTCGGAAACGGTGGTGAAGCGCTACCGGTGGCCGCTGGTCCAGAAGTTCGTGCGCGCCAACGGCATCGACAAAGTGCTGGTCGACGCGCGCGAGCGCCGGCTGGGGATCGTGTCCACCGGCAAGGCGGTGCAGGATGTGCGCCAGGCGCTCAAACTGCTGGATCTGGACAACGCCGCTGCCGCGCGGCTGGGCATCAGCGTCTACAAGCTGGGCTGCATGTACCCGGTGGAGCGCAAGGGACTGGCCGAATTCGCCGCCGGGCAGGACGAACTCCTCTTCATCGAGGAAAAGGACCCGCTGACCGAGAACCAAGCTAAGGCGATCCTCTACGGCAGGGCGGACATGCCCCGCATCGTCGGCAAGGTGGACGAGGAAGGGGTCTTCATGATCCCTTCGGACGAGCAGCTGGAGCCGGTGCAACTGGCGCTGGTGATCGCCGAGCGGCTGCGCCGGCTGGGCGTGGTGGATGACGGCCTTGCGCAGCGCGCCGAGCGATTGGCGCGCCAGATGGAGACCGTGCAGGCGCTCAAGCCCGCGGATGCGGCGCGTTCGCCCTATTTCTGCTCGGGCTGTCCGCACAATACCGGCACGCGCTTTCCCGAAGGCTCGATCGCGGCGGGCGGCATCGGCTGTCACGCGATGGCGATGTATTCCGGGCCGGAAATGCTGCCCAATACTCAGATGGGCGCAGAAGGTGCGCACTGGTACAGCTTGGCGTACTTCAGCGACATGGAGCACATCTTCCAGAACATGGGCGATGGCACCTACTATCACTCGGGACTGCTGGCGGTGCGGGGCGCGGTAGCGGCCAAGGTCAACATCACCTTCAAGATCCTGTTCAACGATGCCGTGGCGATGACTGGCGGCCAGCCCGTCGACGGTCCGCTGACTCCGGGCGATATCACCCGTCAGGTGCTGGCCGAGGGCGCGGTGCGCTGCATCGTCGTGACCGACCGTCCCGATCTGTACGGCGCGCATAGCGGGCTGGGCGAAGGCGTGACGGTCCACCACCGCGATACGTATGACGAGGTCCAGAAGGAACTGCGCGACGTCAAGGGCGTGACGGTGATCGTCTACGAACAGACCTGCGCCGCCGAAAAGCGCCGCCGGCGCAAGCGCGGCAAGTTTCCCGACCCGGCCAAGCGCATGTTCATCAACTCCGCCGTCTGCGAAGGCTGCGGCGACTGCTCGGTCCAGTCGAACTGCGTCAGTGTCTGGCCCAAGGAAACCGAACTGGGGCGCAAGCGGCAGATCGATCAGTCGAACTGCAACAAGGACTACAGCTGCGTGAAGGGCTTCTGCCCCAGCTTCGTCACCGTTCTGGACGCAGAACCGCGCAAGCCCAAGAAAGCGCAGCTGGACGGCGAGGCCGACATCGCGCTGCCCGCGCCCGCTATCGTGCCTTTGCACGACGGCGCCTACAAAATCATGATCTCTGGCATCGGCGGCACCGGCGTCGTCACCATCGGCGCCCTGCTGGCGATGGCCGCGCATCTTGAGGGCAAGTCGACGTCGGTGTTCGACATGACCGGCCTCAGCCAGAAGAACGGCGCGGTGTTCAGCCACTTGCGCATTGCCCAAAGCAACGAAGGGCTGGGCGCGCAGAAGCTGGGCATTGCCGAGGCCGACCTTGCGCTTGCGTTCGATGCGGTGGCTGGCCTTGCCAAAGAGCCGGCGATGACGCTATCGGCCGAGCGTACCCGCGTGGTGGTCAATGCCCGCGTCACGCCCACCCCGGCGTTCCAGCGCAACCCCGACCTCAAGCTGGACCGGGGCCTGCTGATCCACCGTCTGCGCAAGATGTCCGTAGAGCTTCACGGCGTCGATGCAACGGGTCTGGGCCTGGCGCTGCTGGGCGATACGATCGCGGCGAACCTGTTCATGCTGGGCTATGCCTGCCAGCTCGGGCTGCTGCCGGTGAGCGCGGAAGCGATCGAGCGCGCGGTCGAGATCAACGGCGTTGCGGTGCCCTTCAATAAGGCGGCCTTTGCCCTGGGCCGGCTTCAGGCCGTGGACCCTGCGCGGATCGAGAAGGCGGTCGTCAGCCGTGTGCAGGAGCTGGAATTCCAGCCACTGACCAAATTTGACGATATCGTCGCCCACCGGACGGCCCTGCTAACAGACTACCAGAACGCGGCATGGGCCGCACGTTACCGTGACCTTGTCGACACCGTAGCCAGGGCCGAAGCGCGCGCAGTGCCGGGCAAGGATGCCCTTGCGGTGATGGCGGCGCGCAACTTCGCCAAGCTGATGTCCTATAAGGACGAATACGAAGTTGCGCGTCTCCACAGCGATCCTGCCTTCAGGCAGCAGCTCAAGGACAGCTTCGAGGACGGCGCGAAGCTGCGCTATAATCTGGCCCCGCCATTGTTCTCGAAACGTGATGCCGACGGCCATCTGGTGAAGCGCGAATTCGGGCCCTGGATGGGCAAGGCGTTCTCCGTCCTCGCCCGGTTCAAGGGGCTGCGCGGGACGGCGCTCGACATCTTCGGTTATACCGAGGAGCGCCGGATGGAACGCGGCCTGATCGACGGCTACGAAGCGCAGATGCGCATGGTCGCGGGCCGGCTGACCTCAGCCAACCATGCCGCCGCCGTCGAACTGGCATCGCTGCCGGCGCAGATCCGCGGCTTCGGCCATGTGAAGGAAGCGAATGTCGAGAAGGTCCGGGCGCTGGAAGCAGCGGTCCTGAAAAAGTTCGAAGCTGCAGGGCAGGCGGATCGCCCGCAGACTGAAGCGGCCTATTCCTGAATGCCGGCGGGCCTGAGATACCCGCCGAGCAATTCGTGAACCGCGCGCCGGATCTGCCCATGGGATGATCCGGTGAAGTGCATCTGCGCTGTCATGTGCGCCAGCCCAACCACCACCTGCGCCGCCTCGTCGACGATCAGAGCGGCGTGGATCACTCCATCCGACTGGCCCCGGCGCAGCAAGCGGGCCACCACCGCGCAGGCATTCGTGCGAAAGGCGAGGTACTTTGCCCAACTGGCATGGCGCGTGGCCGTGCTCCAGTCGAGCCAGACGCGGACGATGTCCTGGTTGGTGTCAATCGAATGGGCGAAGGTGACCAGCATTTCTTCTGTCGCCAGAGCGGGGTCGCCGGCCGTAGCCGCCACGCGCCCGGCGATGCCGTTGAGCAAAAAGTCCGCTACATTGTCCAGCACCGCGTCGACCAGATCGGAATGCTGCGGGTAATAGTGCAGCATCGTCGGCAGCGATACGCCGGCATGGGCTGCGACCATGCTGTGGTTGGTATGGCCCAGCCCCTCCTGCGCCAGCACAAGCAGCGCGGCTTCGGTCAGTTGTCTGCGTCGTTCATCCGGCGACAGCCGCGATGCGCGAACCCGTTCGGCTGGGCGGCTTTTCGCCGCTGGATCGTCTATTTGCGCCATCTCTCGTCCCTATCCGCTCTCCTGCGGGTGGCAACGGCAAATCACGCCGCCAGCGCGCTTGAAGAGACTTTGTCCTGCAAGGCCCTGTCATGTCCCGATAGGCCCTCTAACCGCTATTGAAGCAAGGTTCAATAGCGGTTAGAGGTTGCCGCACAGGATATGAGGGGAGGACCGATATGAACAGCCAAGACAGGCAGGCAAGCCTTGCCGAAAAACCATCTCATGTGCCTGACCGGCTCGTGGTCGATTTCGACATGTACGATTTTGACGGGGGCGCGGCAGGTCCGCAGGCGGCATTGCGCGAAATTCAGATCGCCTGCCCGGACATTTTCTGGACCCCGCGCAATGGCGGGCACTGGGTGGCGACCCGCGCGGACGATATCGAGGCGATGCTGCGCGATCCCGCCCGCTTTTCGAGCAACCGGGTGTTCCTCCCGCGAGACGATACCGCGCCCCGCTCGCTGCCGCTGGAGGTCGACCCGCCGCTGCACACCGAACTGCGCAAGCCGCTTAGCCGGGCGCTGTTCCCCAGGATCGTCGATGCCATGGAGCCGCGCGTGGAGGAACTGGCCCGTTCGCTGGTTGCGGGGCTGGCGTCGCAGGGGGGCTGCGAATTCGTGGCCGAGTTTGCGAACGTCATGCCGATCAACATCTTCCTCGACCTTGTCGATCTTCCGCGAGAGGAACGCCATACGCTGCTGCCGCTGGTGGAAGCCTTCATCAAAGGCGGCACGATCGCCGCGCGCCAGCAGGCCCAGCTGGCCGTATTCGCCTATATCACGGATGTGGTTCGCGCCCGGCGTCTTGAGCCTGGAACGGATCTGGCATCCATCGTCGTCAATGCCCAGATCGACGGCGAGCGGATATCCGAGCCTGATGCCATCGCCTACATGACCCTGATCCTGTTCGGCGGGCTGGACACGATCGCATCCATGCTTTCGTTCATCACCTATTTTCTGGCGGAGAACCCCAAACACCGGGCGCAGCTGATCCCCCGCCTCGATGACGATGCCTATATCCGGGGCGCGATGGAGGAACTGTTCCGCCGCTTCGGCATCGTCCAGGCCGCGCGCGTGATCCAGCAGGACTTCGACTACCGGGATATCCCCTTTCGCAGGGATGACGCCATCCTGCCGATGAACCTGCTGTGCGGTCTGGACGACCGCCGGATCGACGATCCCCTGACCGTCGACTTCGAACGCCTAAAGCCCGCAAGGCACCTGGTCTTTGGCGCAGGTCCGCACAGCTGTCCGGGCGCGACCCTTGCACGGCGGGAAATCACGATCTTCCTGCGCGAATGGCTGCGCCATATTCCCGAGTTTTCGGTGAAACCCGGCTGCCCTCCCATTCATCTCATGGGCGTTACCTGCAGCATTCAGGCCCTGCATCTCCAGTGGCCTTTGCCGTCCGGGTAGGCACCCTCCGGCGCCGGAGCGCCGGGCATGCAACGCGAAACCGCTGGATCGACATGCATGGCGCGTTTCGCTCCGAACTGTCACGGCGCGCCCTGTATTGGTTTCGCGGCCCATCTAGAACAGTCATCAGATTAACAACTGGCGGCTGAATTAGACAAGGCCGCGAATGAGGGGATTGAAATGGCGAAAATTTCGTCGCGCGTTCTTGCGTCCACAGTATCGCTCTGTGCAATGGCGATTGCCAATCCTTCGCTGGCGCAGGAAGTAGCTGATCAGTCGGCACAGGCATCAAGCGATGCACGTTCTTCTTCCGCTTCGAACGAGATCATCGTCACCGCGCAGAAGCGCGCCCAGAACCTCAACGATGTCGGCCTGTCGATCACTGCCGCTTCCGGCTCTCAGCTGCAGTCGCTGGGTATTCAGAATGCTGGGGATCTGGCCAAGATCACGCCGGGCTTTACCTTCACCAAGAGCCAGGACGGCACTCCGCTTTACACGCTGCGCGGCGTTGGCTTCAACGACTATACTTTGGGCGCCAGCCCGGCGGTCAGCGTCTATGTTGACCAGGTGCCGCTGGCATACGGCGCATTCACGCAAGGCGCATCGCTCGATCTGGAGCGGGTGGAAGTGCTGAAGGGGCCGCAGGGTATCCTGTTCGGCCAGAACTCCACCGGCGGGGCGATCAATTACATCGCCGCCAAACCGACGCAGACGCTGGAGGCGGGCATGACCGCATCCTACGGGCGGTTCAATACCTTCGACGGCGAGGCCTATGTAAGCGGCCCGGTCAGCGATACGCTGGCCGTCAGGCTGGCGGGCAGCACCACCGTCTCCGGGCCCTGGCAGCAGAACTACAACCGCGATGCCAGCCTTGGCCGCCAGGATACGCTGCGCGGCCGTTTCCAGGCCGAATGGAAGCCGACCGACCGTTTAAGCCTGCTGTTCAGCGCCAATGGCTGGCGCGACAAGTCGGACACGCAGGCCGGCCAGCTTCAGGGCCTGTTCCTGCAGCTTGACGAAACCACCGCGCCCGGCGCCGCTGCCGCAGGCTCTGCCGACCTGACCGAGACCCTGCGCCGCATCGCGGTGTTCCGCGGCCTGACGCCTGCGCCGGACAATGCCCGCGCGGCGGACTGGGATAGCGATCGCAAGCTGCGCCGGGATGACGGGTTCTTCCAGATTTCGATGCGCGCGGATTACGAACTGACCGACGACATCAGCCTGACCTCGATCACCGCACTGTCGCGCTACAACGAAAACTACGTGGTGGACCGCGATGGGACGCCGCTCAAGAATGCCGGCGTCAACGCAGACGGTAACGTGAAGGGATTCAACCAGGAACTGCGCCTTTCGGGCGACATGGGCGGGATCAACTGGCTTCTGGGCGGCAACTACGCCAAGAACAAAGTACGCAGCGCCAATGATATCCTGACCGGCGATTCCACCAATACGGCAATTCTGCCGGGCGGCCCGTGGATCGCGGCGTCGACCACCACGATCACGCAGGACATCGCCGACTGGGCGATCTTCGGCAATGTCGAGGCCGAGCTGACCGATACGCTGACGGTGCTGGGCGGCGCGCGCTATGCCAAGAGCAAGAACGACTACACATCCTGCATGCGCGGCGATATCGGCATGCAGACGACGTTCGGTGTGCTGTCCGACGCGATTTCAGGAACGCCCGGGGCACCGCTCGATGCGACGTCCTGCCTCAGCATGGATGCCGTAACGTTCGAAAACACGCGCGTACCGTATGAAGACAGCCTCAAGGAGGACAATTTCTCCTGGCGTCTTGGCGTGAACTACAAGCCCAACAGCGACATGCTGTTCTATGCTCTGGCATCACGCGGCTACAAGTCGGGCAGCTTCCCGACACTGCCGGCTTCCACCACGGCGCAGTTTGTGCCGGTTACGCAGGAATCGGTAACCGCCTTCGAAGTAGGCGCCAAGATTTCGGCACTGAACCGCGCGCTGCAGGTGAATGTCGCGGCGTTCCACTACATCTACCGCGATAAGCAGATCCGCGGATTGATCCTCGATCCGGTGTTCAATCAGCTCGAGCAGCTGGTCAATGTGCCCAAGTCGCGGATCAACGGCGCCGAAGTGGAAGTGACCGCACGTCCGTCCGATGGACTGACCTTGCGCGGCGCGGTGACGTACGTGGACTCCAAGATTCTCAATTTCACCGGCATCAACAACGAGCGCGTGCTGGATGACTATCGCGGTTCGGCGCTGCCGTTCTCGCCCAAGTGGCACGTTGTCGGCGATGTCGATTATGGCTGGGACATTAGTGACACCACGGGGGCCTTCGTCGGCGCCAACCTGCTCTACAACAGCGGTACCAATTCGACGCTGGGCAACGCGCCGTCCTCAAAGATCGACGCCTTCACCACAGTAGACCTCCGGGTCGGGATCAAGTCGCTGGATGATCGCTGGAGATTCTCGGTATGGGGCCGGAACGTGTTCAATGAATACTACTGGACCAACCAGTTCGTCACGCAGGACGTAGTGGTTCGGTACGCGGCTAGGCCCGTCACCTATGGTGCGACCCTCCAGTTCAATTTCAAGTAAATATCGATATTAACGGGTGAGTGGGTTTATATAAGTTAATTTACGTCTCTTTCACGAATTTGGGTCCGGGACGTACTCCCGGACCCATTCGCACGTTATGAGGATTCGGTTGAGCTTTACGAATTCGAGATTATGTCGCTGTCATGGCATTCGGTCGACATCCGCCGAAATAGACCGTTTGTTCGATTAGTGAAGATGGCCCGCCCCTGCGGTAAGCCAGGATCGGGGGGCGCGCCGGAAGCGTCGGCGCAGTGCCCCAAGTTTAAGCGAGGGGGAATCATGGAAAGCATGAGGAACTTTTCGTCGGACTCGACACAAACTCAGGAATGCGCTGGCCGGATCGGGAGCCTGGAAGATCGAGATCATCAAACGGTCCGACAAGGCCAAGGGCTTCCATATCCTCCCCGCCGATGGGTCGTCGAACGGACTTTCGCATGGCTCGGCCGATGCCGCCGGCTCGCCAAGGATGGGGAGACAACAGTGGCGTCATCAACCGCATGGGCCACCATCGCCACTATCTTCATTCTTCTCCGACGAACTACAAGGTATTGATCTTCTTGATTATCGCCTGGGTCAGTCGCTTACAGGCATCCTGCTGAAATCGCCCGAGCCCAATTTTTCTAGAGAGCTAACTATGACCGAAAGTGCAACAGTTGTTTGGCAAGGGCGCTTACAGTTGTTGCGTACGCGGCTATGCCGTCCTCTCGCCATTCCGGCAGCGCAGAGTTGATCGTAAGGCCCACCGGCGTCGGCCAACCGCGCAGGGCGTGGACGATATCGCGCAGCGACGAGAGCGTGACGCCCGCGCCTTGCCAGCCACCGGCTGTGACGATGCATCCTACCGGACGACCGTCAAGGTAGGGCCGCTCGTCCGTGCGCAAATCCTCCAGCAGATCCAGCGCGTTCTTGACGAGGCCGGAGATGCCCGCGTGATAGCCTGGCGTTGCAATTACGACGGCATCGGCGCGCCGGACTTCCTCGACGAACTCAGACTCTTCTGGCGTTCGATCGGTGATCGACGGGTCGAACAGCGGCAGTTTAGCAAGAGATGCGCCGTTGAACAGACGCGTCTCGGCACCAGCAGCGCGGACGTCGTCCAGCACTGCCTCAAGCGCTTTTTCGCTCGAAGAACCGGGACGTTGGGTGCCGCCAATCGCGACGACATAAGGGGTGGCGTTCAATGTCGTCATCCGGTCAGGCCTGCTTCAAACGCGGCATGACATCCGACGCGAACAACCGCATCGACGACTGCGTCAGTGCGAAGCGCTCAGGCGTCAACGGGCCGTTCGTAAAGCCCATAAGGACGTTGCCAATACCCAAGTCGCAGTATTTCGCCAGTTCGGCAGCAACTGTCTCGGGGCTGCCATACACGCACCAGGTTGAAATCCATTCCTCGCTCAAAGCGTTCGGCGGATCTGGGAGGTTAATGCCGCTCAATTCCTCGGCACGCTTGTTGAAGACGTGCTCCCGCTCGATCGAGGCTTGGTACTTTTCAAGGATCCACATCAACTCCTCGCGCGCCTGAGCGTCGGTCGCGGCGACGTGAACGCATTGATAGCTGTGTGTCGTCCATTCAAGCGCCCTTGCGATGGAGGTATCGCTGTGCTCGTAGGATTTGAGAGCCGCCAAGTACTTTGCGAAATGCTTGGAGACGTGGTTGTACGGTTCCAGGCCTGTAATTGAAGGCGGGCTGAAAGCAGGGATGAACGCCGGCCAGGCACGCTCGGCGGCGCGGTGGATGCTGGCGTCTTTAAGCGCGACAGTCATGATACGCGGGCGCTCGTCGCCGTAGGTTGTCGGCACGATTCGCTGCACCAGTGCGCCCTTGTAGGTGCCGGTGTCGAACTGGATCGCCGGATCATCGGTTTCCTTGTCCCATAGCGACATGGCGATGCCGAAGTTCTCTTCCGAGATGCGCGACGCGTCCTTGAAGTTCACGCCTAGCCCGATCATCTCTTCGGGCGTTGTGCCGCTGCCGATGCCTATCAGCACTTTGCCGTGCGTGATCTGGTCGAGCAGATTGACCCGCTCGACGAAGCGCAGCGGGTGATGCAGCGGCATGGTAGTAACCGAGGTGCCAAAGTGCATCCGGTCGGTCTTCATCTTGCCCGCGAGATAGGCAGCATAAAGGTAGGGGTCCGAGGCCATCGGTGCATAGCCGGTGAAGTGGTGATCGGGCAGGAACACTGCGTCAAAGCCCAGTTCTTCGGCTTCGAGAGCGTGCGCCGTCAGCGTGTCCATTACATAGGCGTCTTGCGCCGGCCCCTCCGAGCGCCCGACTAGGAAAACCGAGAACTTCATTTATCCGCTCCAAATATGAATACGAGTTCGGATACGGTAGTTGCGCTAACCGGCGAGCGCTGTCAATGTAGCTTCATGAATTTTTCCAGCGACAGTTCTTCCAGTCTCAATCCGGCCGGCTCTGCGGCCCCAATGCAGGAGCGCAGCCGCGCTTCGACCGAACGCATGATCGCCGCCGCCACGGCACTGTTTTTAGCGGGCGGCTACGAGGCGGTGACTGCAAGCGAAGTCGCGCGCGGGGCTGGAGTAGCCGTGGGCACAATCTATGGCCGGTTCGGAAACAAGGACGGGCTGGTGAAGGCGGTGCAGGCGGGTCTGCTGGCCCAAATCGAGACGGCGATCGATGCGCTTGGCACTTCTCCGGGCTGGCCGGGGGCGGCGGATGGGGTACTGGGTGTGAGCGACTGGATCGCGGCGCTCGCGGCCTTGCTGGACGCCCACGCGAGCGACCTCCAGCCGATCATGCAGCACGCCGCCATCGATCCTTCGACTGCCGAGATGGGACGCGGCAGTTATGAGCATCTTTACGAGACGTTCGTAGCCGCACTCGCGGACGGACGGGAAGGTGCCGCGTCGGTCCGCGGGCGCGAAGCTTGCGGGCATTGCTTCGTCATCGCCTATGCCAGCTTTGCGCGTGCGCTGGGACTCGGCACGTCCCCCGATGCAGCGGACCGCGCCAGCCTGCCGACCCTGACGCGCGTGCTGGGGGATATGTGCGAGGCTTATCTCGCCAAGGCGTGCTGAGGTTCAGCCGTCGAGGCAGATAGCGGCGGCTTGCGCCTGACTGAGGCGGGGTAGGCTGAAGCCGCGTTCCGGCATGCCGACAGCATGGCATTCGCCGGTGAGCGTGGCGTCGTCGATAACGGTTAGCACTTCGATCACGTGGAGTGCGAAAGCGCCGCTGCACTGCGGGCCGCGCCCTGCGGCAATGCCCGCGATCATGTCCGCGAGCCCGACGCCGCGATAGTCGGCCCGTGAATTGCCGAAGACGTCGCGAGTATTGTCCAGGCCCAGCGGGTGATCGCATGTGGCGTATTCAGCCCAGATGCCGTCTTCATGTCGGCGTACCGTGCCGCCAAACCAGTTGGGGTCGTCGAGGCGCAGGCTACCGGCGCTTCCGTAAAGTTCGATGTCGGGCAGCCCGTGCGCGGCGATGTCCCAGCTCAGCACGAGGGTAACGAGCGCGCCCGAGCGGAAGCGCAGCGTGGCGGCGACGGTGGTATCGACAGCGACCGGGATCGGCTGGTTTCGGCGCGGCGCGGTGGGTGCGGTAAGGATGCGCGGCGCACCGCTGCGGGTGCCCTGCGCCTGAACTGTCTCGACCGCACCGAGCAGGGTAACAAGCGCAGCGACATAATAAGGGCCCTTGTCCAGCACCGGGCCGCCGCCTGGCTGATAAAGGTGGTCAGGTGCGGGGTGCCAGTGCTCCATGCCTGGTGATCCAAGCGCAGCGATGCCGGTCAGCACACGGCCCAACGCGCATTGGTCGAGCAGTGCGGCAGCAGTCTGAACATTGGCGCCGAGCACGGTGTCAGGTGCGCACCCCAGAGCTACTCCGTGCGCCGCTGCCAGCCTGACCAGATCCCGCGCGTCGGTCAGCGTCGTCGCCAGGGGCTTCTCGCAATAGACGTGCTTGCCTGCCGCGATGGCCGCAGAGGCGGTGGCAAAGTGGTCGTTGGCTGGCGTAAGGACGAGTACCGCTTCTACGGTGTCGCCTTGCAGCATATTTCCGTAGCTCATCGCAGCAATCGCGTGGCGGGCAGCGAACTCGCGTGCGCTTGCCGACTGCCCCGTACGGCCCGCGCACGCAACGAACTCAATCGCCGCGAAACGGCTGGCGGCGGTGACGTAGGAATGTGCGATCGGCCCGCAGCCGACGATGCCGACGCGCACGGCGTCAGGCTTCGGCGGCGCGGTGGATTGGAAATGTCGTCGCCAGCACGCTGAACGACCGATCAGGGTCGGCGACCTGCGCGAAGCCTTCAGCAAAGCGCGTACCGGACAGGCGCGCCATCGCATCCAGGCTCGACGTCCAAGTGGCGACCACTGCGGCGGTGTCGGTTTCGGCCGGCATGCTGCCGTCCTCGCGCACGGGGAAGTGGATCGTCTGCCGATCGGCCAGCGCCTGGAACAGCGGATCGAGCGCAAGTGAACGCGCTGCTTCTCCGCAGGCGCTTTCAAAGCGGGCGTGGTCGACGTTGCGATAGAGGAAGTCGAAGCGCTTGATTCGTCCGCAAACGGAGGTGTGATGGAACAACTCCTCACGCGCTGTCAGCAGGACGTTGTCCTTGAGGTCGTTGAAGACCGCTTCGTCGGGAGACACAAAGTTCGCATAGTTCGGCGCCGCATCCATGCGGTGCAGGCCGTCGAAGTCTTTGAACCACACCTCAATCACCGAATCGCGTTCCACCGCGCGGCGCCAGGGCGTGGTTACGTCGCCGTCTTCCTCGGGCAGGAAGCTATGGTTTTGCTCGTAGCGGCGGATCTGCGCAAGCACCTCGGGGAAGCGGCGGACCAGCGGCCAGTGTTCGTGGCGTAAGTGGGCGAAGAACTGCGGCCGGGTCATCGACGGGTTGCGCTTGGCGGTGAGGATGATTTTCATGCGTATGCTTTCTTGCCGCGCAGACCCAGCGCTACAGCAACGAGCGCGGCGGCCACACTGCACAGACCCAGTGCGGCGATGGCAAGCTGCGGGTCGGGGACGAACCAGCGGATGCCGGCGATGAACAGCGGACAGGTGAACTGGCCAAGGAAGAACGATGCAGCCCAGACACCGGTACCGCGGTTGCGGTGCTCGAACGAGACGAAGCTGTGTGCCCAGGCGACAAGCGTGGGAATGAGCATTCCCGCACCGAACTGCTGGAGGAATGCCGCAGCCCCGGCGACCTGCCAGCTGCGGGCTACCCCGATGCCGATGAGACCGAGGCCGATCACTCCGAAGACAATGAAGAAGCGGACACCAGCATCCAGTTTCACCACCCACCGCGACAGCGCCGCGCCCAGAATGACGGCAAGCGCCGCGATCCCGCTGATCATGCCGATGCCGCCGCTGTCGGTCAGGCCAAGGCGATCGAGGGTAATTCCAATCTGGATGATATAGCCATAGAACAGCGTGGCACCGAACAGCGTCAGTAACGCGACGGCAGCCATGCTGGCCCAGGGAAAGCGGCCGTCGCTGCCGTGAACCGGCTCTTCTTCGGCATGACCGGTCGGCTCCCACAGGAACACGAGCGATGCCACCAGGATCGGGATCGCCGCCAGGTAGATCGTGAAAGGCCCGCGCCAGCTGATGTCGGCAAGCAGACCGCCTGAGAACGTCAGCAACGCGCCGATCACCGACCCCAGCGCAGCCTGTAGCGCAAGCCACTTGCGGCGCTCATCAGGCGGATAATAGTCGGAAATCAGCGCATAGCCTACGGTGACCAGCACGGATTCGGCCACTCCCAGGACCAGTCGGCTGCCGATGATCGCGTAGATCGAATCGAGGAACAGCGGTCCACTGCCTGCCAGTGCATAAAGCACCAGCGCGCCGAGGACCATGTTGCGGCGCCCGAACTTGTCCGCCAGCAGACCAGCCAGCGGTGAGAGCAGGGTGATGCAGATGCCCGGCGCTGTGACGATCAGCGGCACCAGCACCGAGGCGTTGGGAACGGAGCTGAATTGGCGCAGCAGCAGCGGGATTGCCGGCACCAGCGAGACGATCGCGATAGCGGGAAGCGACGTCAGACACGTGATGAGAAGTGCCTGGATCAGCCCGGCTGTACGAAGCGCGGGCCTCGCCGCGGTGTCGGTAAGGGCGATGGTTGCCACCTTTGTTGTCATCCTCGAAAGTGTTTTGTTATCGCGCGTCGAAGCGGTAGGGTCGTTCATCCGCAGAGATGCCTACGGAATATCGACCGCGCAGGTCAAACGGCCGCCAGCTGTGCGTCTCTTCGTTCCAGAGACGGCAGGCGATTTCGTCAGGCGTCAGTATGACCTCTGCGATCTGTCCGGCCTCCACCTTCACCGATGCGAACCCGACCAGGCGGATGGGCGCGAACGCGCCGTCACCGCGCAAGGGCTCGAAATAGAGCTGGACGACTGCCTTGCCAGCCCGGTCGCAAACATTTTCCAAGCGCAAGAGGAAGCGGGGCGCGGCATCCTCGCTGGGCACCACGCGCTCAGCGTGGGTCAGATGGATGTCCGCATAGCCCAGACCATGACCGAAGGCGAACTGCGCCGGGGTTTGGCTGCTGACGAGGTGGCGGTAGCCGATGCTGAGCCCCTCATGGTAGACGAGGTTGCCTTGCGCATCCGGGGTGAGATCGAAGGCCGCGTAATCGCTTTCGTTGCGGGCAAAGGTTAACGGCAGGCGGCCGCCGGGTTCGGCGTCGCCGGAGAGAACGCTGGCGAGGGCCGGGCCGAACTCCTGCCCCGGGAACCAGACGTGGAGGATTGCCGCAGCCTTGTCGGCCCAGGGCATCGCCACCGGCCTTGCGGCATTGACGACGACGACGGTGCGCGGATTGATGGCGCAGACCGCCTCGATCAGCGCGACGTGCGAAGAGGCCAGGCCGGTGGTCGAGCGGTCGACGCTTTCCAGCGCCGAATCCTGGCTTTCGCCCACGATGACTATGGCGGCGGAAGTGTTTCGCGCCGTTTCGATTGCAGCCGCAAACCGGTCGGCGGGTTCGGGCGGGCGGCAACCGTACCAGATGCCCTGCGCGCGGGCAGGCTCGAAGGTCATTAGGTATTCGAGGTCGAGTGCTTCGCCGGTGCGCAATTCGCGATCAATGTGATCGCTGTCGCCGCGCAGCAGGGCGCCCATAATATCGGCGGGGGCGATTTTAGGATCGCGCCGGGCCACTTCCTCTCCGTTCACAAAGAGGCGAGCGAGGCCGGTGCCGCCGAAATAGAGCCGGTGAACGCCGTCCGCTGCCGCAACGAGACGGGTGCGCACGCGAATACCGCCCGGCTTGTCGAGCCTGCCGAAGACGGGCATTTCTGCTAGCCAGATAAGCAGGCTGGTGTCGCGAACTTCGGCGAACAGCGCCTCGCCCTGCGCGCCGAGAATTTCGACGAGGACACCGCGCTCCCCGCCGGGCGCGGTGATCGTCTGCTGGTGGAGCGGCGGAAGGCGGCTTTCCACCGCGACGCCTTCGGCATGGGCCACAGCCCCGAACCGGGCGGTGATCGCCTGCAGTGGGGTAGGGCGGCCCGGTTCGATGGCGATGCGCGCGAAGCTGCCGCCTTGAAGACAGGGCTGGGTCGCGTTGGGGCCGATCACGGCGATTGTACCGCTATCGGGTGCCAGCGGCAGGACGCCGTCGTTCTTCAGCAGGACCGTGCCTGCAACCGTGGCCGCTTCCAGTAGTGCGCGGGCGGCGACGGGATCGCTGGGCGCGCAAGTGCTCTCGCGCCCGGCCTTCGCGCGGGCGGCAAAGCGGGTCAGGCGTTCCACCGCGTCGTCGAGACGCTCTTCTTCGAGGTGGCCGGCGTCTATCTGTGCCGCCAGTCCGACGCCGAGGTGACGGGCAGGGCCCGGCATTTCGAGATCGAGCCCCGCCGCAGCATCCTCGACGCCGTGCGTGCCGAACCAGTCAGACATGACGATCCCGTCGAAGCCCCACTCGCCTTTGACGACGCCGCCGATCAGGTCGGATGCCGCGCTGCACCAAGTGCCGTTGATGCGGTTGTAGGCGGCCATCACCGCCCATGCGCCCGCTTCGACACAACGCCCGAAAGGTTGAAGGTAGACCTCGCGAAGCGATGTCTCGTCGACGATGGAGTTCATCGAATGGCGATCGGTCTCAGAATCGTTGCACACAAAATGCTTGGCCACGGCGCCCACGCCCTGACGCTGAAGTCCGCCGATCCAGGCACCAGCCAGTGCCCCGGTGAGATAGGGGTCTTCCGAAAACATCTCGAACAACCGGCCCGCGAGAGGGCTGCGTACGAGATTAACGTTGGGCGCCAGCACCACATCGACGCTGCGCTGGCGCGCCTCGCCGCCGACCAAGGTGCCGACTTGGGCAATCAGGTCGCGGTCCCAGCTTGCCGCGAGAGCGGTGGGGCAGGGGGTGAGAAGGGAAATCTCGCGTTCGTCCACCCGGCCGCTGGCGATGCCCATCGGTCCGTCCGCCATGCGCACGGATTCGATGGGCAGGCCTGCGTCCTGCGCTGTCGACCACATGTCGCGCCCGCTCGTCAGCGTGGCAAGGGCGATTCGTGAAGCGGATTCGGCACGTGTGGCCATGTCAGGCCGCCGCGCCTAGCTCGGCCGTGTTGAGTTTGGCCGCGTCCAGCTCGGCAAAAGTCTCGGCGATCCAGTCGGCGATATACCATTTGGACGGCGCGATGTTGTCGGCGCTGACGTGCTCGACGCCGCCGTTCTCGTGCGTGAAGATGTGCAGCTCGCGCTTTGGGCTGGCGGTTGCCTGATCGTAACTCATGTGTGCCGCCTCGATCGGTATCTGACGATCGTTGGCACCATGGGTGACGAGGTAGGGCACGGCAATGCGCGAGACAACGCCATTGAGCGACATGTTCGGCGCCCAGGCCATGAAACTGTCCATGTCCGGCTGGTCGAACACCCACATGACGTGCTCCCAGTAGTGCGGCACCGGGTTCTCGCCTTCGCGCATGAGGCGGCGCTTCTGGAGTTCACCCCAGAAATGGTTGGCGCCCCAGGATACGCACTGCTTGATGCGCGGCTCGAAGGCGGCGGCGCGCGGGGCGTAGTAGCCGCCCAGTGACCAGCCCATGATGCCGATCGCCTCTGGATCGACGTCGTCGCGCGTCTGCAGATAGTCGACCGCTGCGGAAGCCCAGCGCTCTGAATCGAAGACGCCTGGCAGGCTGCGCAGGCGCAGGGCTTCGCCCACTCCGGGATGGTCGATCATCAGCGTCGAAATACCGCGTGCGGCTAGGTCGTCGCCGATCCCGGACCAGTAAATCATCTCCTTGACGCTATCGAGGCCGTTAGTGTGGATCATGCAGGGCGCTGGCTTGCCGTCGCGATCGGGCGCCTTGACGAAGAAGCCCGGATAGCTCGATCCTTCGTACGCAATTTCGACTGCTTCGACATTGCGGTTGCCCAGCCGGGCGGATTCCAGCATCGCCGCCAGCATCTTGGCATAGGCTTCCTCGCGTGGGGCGTAGCCATGCTTCTGCATGCGTTCGGCGGTCATGTAGTATACGCAGGCACGGCGCATCCGCTCGCTCGCGGTGAGCGGGTGGCCGTTCTTTTCGTCTTCACGCGCCAGTTCGACGAGGCGGTCGGCAAGGCCGCACCACGATTCGAAAAATGCGGCGGTGCCCTCGTCGGCGCCGTTCAGCGCGGCATCCATGACCGGCTTGTTGGCCTCGGTGATTTCACCGATGGAGCCGCCCATGGCGAGCGCCAGGTTGACGGAGAGGTTCCAGACGTAGTTTCCGGGAAATGGTTCAAACACTTAGGTATGCCTTTCAGTCGATCAGGCGAAGATGGCGACGGCGCGCGTCCAGCCGGCAGAAGCAGCGCGGATCTTCATGGGGAAGCAGGCGATCGTGAAGCCAGTGGCAGGAAGCGCCTCCAGGTTGTGCAGCTTTTCGAGATGACAGTAGCCGATGTCGCGGCCGGCCTTATGGCCTTCCCAGATCAGTCCGGCATTGCCCGTCTCGGCGTACTTCTCCTTGGTGTACACGAACGGCGCGTCCCAACTCCAGCCATCGGTGCCGGTCAGCCGGACGCCGCGTTCCAGCAGATACATGGTGGCCTCGTAACCCATGCCGCAGCCCGCGACGACATAATCGTTCTGGCCGTAGCGCTTGCCGGCATTGGTGTTGACGACTACAATCTCCAGGGGGGAGAGCGTGTGGCCGATCCTCGCCAGTTCGGCCTCCACATCGGCGGCGGTCGCGACGTATCCATCCTCGAAATGGCGAAAGTCGAGCTTGACGCCGGGCTGGAAGCACCAGTCGAGCGGCACTTCGTCGATCGTGATCGCTTGCTCGCCTTTGTTCATCGTGGAGGCAAAATGGTAAGGCGCGTCGAGGTGAGTGCCATTGTGCGTGGTCAGTTCGATCCGCTCGATTGCCCAAGCTTCCTCGTCGGGGAGGTCGCCCGGCTGCAGGCCTGGAAAGAAACTGGCCAGTTCGGGGACGGACATCTTGTGGTCGATATAGTCGATCCTGGGCCGAAACGGTTCAGGGTCCGACACCACGTCGTTTTCGAGGTAGATCGACAGGTCAACGATGCGCGCCATGGTCAGAACTCCACCCGGTCACCGCCCTTGAGGGCAAGGATTTCACGCGCTTCGGCAGGGGTCGCGGGCTCGTGGCCCATTTCCGCGAGGATGCGTACGATCTTGCGCACCTGTTCGGCGTTAGAGGCGGCGAGCTTGCCGCGTTCGATGAAAAGGCTGTCCTCCAGCCCGACGCGGACATGCCCGCCCATGAGCGCCGCCTGGGTAAGGAACGGCATCTGGTGGCGTCCGGCCGCCAGCACGGACCAGCGATAGCTTTCCTTGCCGAACAGGCGGTCGGCGGTTTGCTTCATGAACATGAGGTTTTCGAGATCGGGGCCGATGCCGCCCATGATGCCGAAGATCATCTGCACGAAGAACGGCTTCTTTATCGCGCCGCTGTCGACGAAGTGCGCCAGATTGTAGAGGTGGCCCACATCGTAGCATTCGTGCTCGAAGCGGGTGCCGTCATCGGACAGGGTCTCGATGATGCGGCCGATGTCGCGAAAGGTGTTGCGGAAGATGTAGTCGTCCGAATTGACGATGTAGTCGCGCTCCCATTCGTGCTTCCAGGACTGGATGCGCTTTGCAGCCGGGAAGAACGAGAAGTTGAGCGTGCCCATGTTGAGCGAGCACATCTCCGGTTTGAACCGTACGGCCGCAGCGAGCCGGTCTTCCAGCGTCATCGTGGCAGAGCCGCCGGTGGTCAGGTTGATGACGGCGTCGGTGCGCTGGCGGATCACCGGCAGGAACTGCCCGTAGATGTCCGGGTCGCCAGTGGGGCGGCCGTCCTCGGGCATGCGGGCGTGGAGGTGGAGGATCGCCGCGCCGGCCTCAGCCGCTTCGATCGCCTGCTCGGCGATTTCGGACGGGGTGATCGGTAGGGCATCCGACATCGTGGGGGTATGCGCCGATCCGGTCACGGCGCAGCTGATTACGACTTTGGCCATCAGTGGTGACCTCCGGTTGCCTGCGCAGTGGGTGCGTAAGTGGCGTCTTCAAGGTAATCCGCCTCGGTCAGGTAGCGCACCTCCCACTGCGGTTCCTCCTGAAGGAACGGCGGCAGGTTGTGGACGTAATGCGCGTAGCCGAACAGTGGCGAGCTCCAATAGCGGGGCACCCATGCGTCATCGACCGCATCGCCGTCGGCACCGTATTCGGCCTCGCCGCCTGCGGGGCACGGAACGTAGTAGAACAGCGCGGAATCGGTGCGGTGGCGGCCGATGCCCAGATGAGCGGGTTCCCAGCCGCAGCGGACCATGTGGTTGGCGCCGACCATGATCTCGTCGATGTCTTCGACGCCGAAGTTCGCATGGTGGAACCGGGTCTGCCCGTCGAGACCCGGGAAGGGCAGCTTGGCGTTGAGCAGGAAGATGTTGTGATGATTGTTGGCACCATCGCAGCGCGAATAGATCCCGTAGCCCGGCTGATAGTCGGAAATGCGGAAGTCCAGCCGTTCCTTGAGGAAGTGGAACGCATTCTCAGGGTCCTGCACGGCGAATACGACGTGCTGGATGACCTTGGGGATCGCACGGCGGCGATAGCGGCGGTTGCGGTTCAGGCGGTTGATGTTGCCAGGCGAATTGAGCGGATCGGGCGAGGTGACCACTGTTCGTTTGGAGAAGACGCGCAGGCCCAGCGGAACGCCGCCGTTTGCGATGAAGTGGGCGGTGCCGTCTTCGTCGCGCCGGACTTCACGATCGACCGCGACACGGGCGACCAGCAGTTCCAGGTTCTCACGCGTGTCCACGCCCAGGATCGCCTCCTGCACGCCGATGCCAACGATGCCGGACCCTGCAGGCCGCGCGGACGCCAATTCGCGGATGACCACGGACGACCCTTCCGCCAGCAGGAACTTTCCTTCGTCGGCGCCGCTGTTCGCCAGCGGAAGCCCGAAATCCTCGAAGAAACGCACACACGCGGGGAGGTCCTCCACCCCGTAGATGAGGCTTTCGATGCCCACTATCGCCATTGGTAATCCCTGTCTGATTTTCGCCCTGACGACGCAGCGGCAACACGAGACGAAGCACCGTCGATCAATTGGAAATGCCAAGTCGGCCGCATTCGCGTCTCCCATTCTGTCGACAGTGCCCGTCGACTGGAGGTTTCTTACGAGGTGACGGCTTGGTAAGGAAAATCATCCTCGCGAATGGTTGCTATGGGCGGTGCTGATGGCATAGGGGCCTCATACCGCGCGGGCGTCGATTGGCGAGTCCCGCGACATGGACCGGACGGTAGAACTGCAAGGGATCTGGCGTCGCGGAGGATGAGAAGGACGCCGAGGCCACATGAATCTCGATAACTTCGACCTCAATCTGCTGGTCGCGCTCGACGCGCTGCTCGCGGAACGCAACGTTACTCGCGCTTCGGAGCGATTGTTCGTATCGCAGCCGGCAATGAGCAATGCTCTGCAGCGGATGCGAGAGCATTTCGACGATCAGATTCTTGTGCGGCGTGGGCGCGAACTCGAGCTTACGCCACTTGCGCTCAACCTGATCGGCCCCGTGCGCGAACTGATCCTGCAGGCCCGCAAGCTGCTGGAGGCGGACTACGATTTTGATCCCGGGAGCGACAGCCGGACCTTCCGCATTGCCATGTCGGATTACTGTGCGATGGTTCTGATGGGGCCACTGGTGAAAATTCTCAGCATGGAGGCGGCTGGTTTGCGCTGCGAAGTCTCGATGCTCAACGACCGCGCCATTTCGCAGCTGATTGCCGGAGACATCGACATGTGCGTGACCGCGCAGGACTTGCGCTGGATCGACGCAAATATAGACGACGCGGTGCTTGCGCGGACCAGCCTGTTCAAGGATGATTTTGTCTGCGCCGTCGCTGCCGACAATCCGCACGTAGGGGAACAGCTTTCGCTGGATGACTATCTGATGTTGCCGCACGCGATCACCCGTTTCGGCGGTGGCACGGTTTCTATCCAGGAACAGGCGCTTCGCCGTCTCGATCTCGAATTGAAGATTTCTGCGGTCGCGCCTACTTTTGCGAGCCTGCCGACCCTGCTTGCTGGCACACCCATTATCGTCACCATGCAACGTAAACTCGCCGAGCGACTGGCGGGGATCACGCCGATGCGCACTTTCGCTCCGCCGACCCCGATCCCCGACATCATCGAAACGCTTTACTGGCACCAGAGATCGGAACACGACAAGGCGCATGCCTGGTTGCGAGAAGCGATGGCCCGCGCATCTTCCGCGCTTTAATTCTTCGCAGCGCTGGGCGGTTCGGGTCAGGGCGGTGCCAGGACGAAGCGCCGCGGGGCGGGCCTACAATCCGGCAATCATATTGCTGGTATCAGCACTGATGATTTTGAACCGCAGACGTGCGTTGTTACCCGGCGGCCACCACGTGCTCGATAGCAGCACGGATTAAAGGCAGAGGGGAGAACATGCTGCTTCGCTTCATACTCATTTCATCCACGGCACTCACTTTCGCAGCGCCGACTGGAGCACTTGCGCAAGCTGCCGGATCGGCCCAGGGCGCGGCGCCCCAAGCCGCTGACACCGACCAGGGGGTGGGCGACATCGTCGTGACCGCCGAGCGTCGTGCCACGAGCCAGCAGCGCACAGCGATTTCGGTTCAGACCTATTCGGGCGACGACCTGATCAAGCGCGGCGTCACTGACGTGACCTCACTGGCTAACACCGACAGCAGCGTCAACATCGGCTATTCAACGGGTATGCCGATCATCGCAGTGCGCGGCATTTCGAGCAATAATGCAACGGAATCTGGCGATCCTGCCGTGTCGGTCGCGACCGACGGCGTATTCACGAATCGCCCGTATGGCCTCTTTGGCGGTATGTATGATATCGAGCGCGTGGAAATTCTGCGCGGTCCGCAGGGCACGCTGTTCGGTCGTAATAGCACCGGCGGGGCCCTGAACATCATTACCAAGCGTGCTGAGCATGAAGATTCCGGCCAGGTTTCCGGGGAAATCGGCAATTACAACCTCATTGGTGGTCAGGGATATGCCAACTTCATCATCAACGACTGGCTCGATGCACGCGCTTCGTTTAACTTCCGTTCGCGCAGCGGGTATCGGGACAACGACCCTCAGCGTGCGCGTGGCGATGACGAAGACCTGAAGTCGGGCCGCTTCCAGCTCGCGTTCCACCCCTCAGACCGGTTGAGCGGCTGGGTTCTGGCGCAGTATACCCAGCAGGGCGGCGTCGGCCAGGTCAACCAGTATGTGCCGTTCAGCTACGTTAACGGGACCGATGGCGAACCCATCCACGAAAAGCCCGCCAACCTTGGCAACGGCCGCAGTTTCCAGGTTTATGCGCCTTACGTTCGCGATCTCAAGAGCACCGACATTCGCGGCGGTCTGACGTATGAGTTCGACAGCGGCGTCGCGATCAATTACCTAGGCGGCTACAACGTCACCAAGTACTATAGGCAGCAGAGCCAGAACGGTGGATACTACACCGGCGATCCGACAACGCCGCTGATCTACGCGAACAGCGAAAATCCCAAGACGATCAATCAGGAACTGCGCATATCCTCGAATCCGGGCAACGCGCTGACCTGGCAAGGCGGGGCATACTTCTTCCGCGAAGTGTCTTCGGTGAACGCCAGTACCACGCTCTATCCGTTCTCGGAGCAGGCTCAGACCGGCGTCGAGTTCGATTACCGCCGCCTGACTTCGACTTCGAAGGCGCTGTTCGGTCAAGTGGGTTATCAGCTCACGGATGAACTGAAAGTCTCGGCTGGCGGCCGTTATACCTGGGATCGCAAGACCCGCGCGGGCACGTTCTATCTCTACCCGCTGGTCGGCGTGCCGTTCATCATTCCGATCGACCAAGGCGCACAGTCGAAGTCGGGCAAGTTCACCTGGACAGCAGGGATCGATTATCAGTTCACCCCGCGCAACCTGCTCTATGCCAAGGTCTCGACCGGTTACAAGACGGGCGGCTTCAACACTTCGGTGAGCAATTATGGCCCCGAAAGCGTAACGTCATACGAAATCGGCAGCAAGAACAGCTTCTTCGGTAATCACCTGCAGGTCAATCTGACCGGGTTCCGTCTTGACTATAGTGACCAGCAGGTAGCGCAGTTCATAGCCGGCGCCCAGAGCACCGGATCGCTGACGGTTAACGCGGGCAGTTCGCGCGTCTACGGCGTGGAAGCGAATGTGATCGCGCAGGACAACGCGCTGGGACGCGTGACGATCTCGGCGAACTACCTGCACGCCCGCTATCGTAGCTTCGTTGCTTCCGAGGGTTGGGACCCGACGCAGAACGTCGACCTTTCGGGCAACACCCTGCCGCTGGCGCCGACCTTCGCGATGAGCGCACAATACGAACATCCTGTCGCGCTTGCCAGCGGCGCCACATTGACACCGTGGTTCATGGTCAAGACGGAGACGAGGAAGTTCTTCACGGCCGAGAACTTCGAGAGCGCCAAGCAGTCTGGCTATGCCCTCGTCGATCTTGGGCTCGATTATACACCATCGTCGGACCGGTGGCTCGTCCAGATGTTTGTCAAAAACGTCTTCAACAAGACAGTCTTGGTTGATGCGAGCGAGAACTACACCTTCAACGAATATAGCTATTCCTATCAAGCGCCGCGTACTTACGGCGTCCGGTTGACGGTGAACTTCCGTTGATAAACTAATCGTCATAGCGCTGTAAGATGGGTACGGTGCCCGGGATTCCTCTCCTCCGTCTCTGGCGCTGGGAGAAGCACACGCTGCAATAAGACGCGGCGTGTGCTTTTCGACCTTTGGAGAGAACCTCGGCGGAAGCTGGAAAATCGCGAGCACGGGAAGTGGCTTGTTTTTTACCTCTATAGCTCTCGCCGACGACTTAGACCTATTACGGGCCGTTGATGACATTTAGACAGTTGGTGCTGGCGCTCCTGCCGATCGAATGGCTTCAAGAATTTGGCCATTGCTTGTCAAAGGGGGGGCTTGAGGGGCACTTTCCTTGAAGGCACAATCGTAAGAATAAAGCAGATCCCTGGGATCTAACGCATCGGGGTGTTGACTAGGCGCCAAGGCAGCATGGATTCTGTGGACACTCCTTCGGATGCAACCAGTAAATGGGGGTGCGTCGTCACGTAGTCGGATGCTGCCATCTGTCCGGCCTCGATGTGCAGCGCTTTTGCTGCGGGCCAGTATGGGAGTTTGCGGACTGGGTCCATTTCAGGTAAGCGCGCTTGGGTAGCGCTCTGCCATTCATTGGTTCTTCCAGCCCCGTCTCGCCGACCGTTGTGCCATACCCTCCTTTGACCGCCTACGTCCCCGAGGTCTCTGGCCTCGACCTCGTATTTACGCCGCGATCGCTTCCGGAGCTCTGTAATCCTCATTCTTCGTCAACAGCGCCCAAACCATGCGCGCCATTTTGTTGGCGAGCGCGACCGAGACCAGGATGCGCGGCTTGCGAGCGAGCATGCCCTCCAGCCAAGAGTCCGCCGGCGCACCGCGGCGGCACGCTTGTTACACTACTGAGCTGCCGCCGATGATCAGCAGTCGTCTGATGTTGCGCTCGCCCATCTTCGAGATGCTGCCGAGCCAGTGTTTGCCGCCAGTCGAGTGCTGTCGCGGCGATCGGCCCGATGCGAGCAGGTCGGCTAGCATCGTCATGCTGGCCTTTCCGCGTGGCGCCACCCAGCCATATTTCCGCCAGATGCCTGCGAATCGCATTGGTGGAGCTGGGTCCGCTGTCGAACGGCTAGGTCGCGGGTACGAAACACTAGCCCAGCCGCCTGTTGCGCTTCGGTCTTCACCGCAACGAAGCGAATGCCGGGCCTATGCGCTGCCTCGCAGATCGCCTCGGCATTAATCGCATCGTTCTTGTGCCGCTTCACGAACGGCTGCACGTAAGGCGGCGGGATCAGCGGTACTGTACAGCCCATCTCCTGCAGCTGGCGGGCCCAGTTATGCGCCCCGCCACACGCCTCCAGCGCAACCATGCAACGAGGCTGCCCAGCGAAGAGCTCGAGCAGCTTGCCACGCGTCAGCTTTCTGCTGAACAGCATGGCACCGCGCTCGTCAGCCCCATGCGCGTGAAAAACACTCTTGGCTATATCCAGACCGATTGTGGTAACTTCCGACATGGACGCCTCCCTCAGTGGTGACCAACACATCCACTATGGCATCGCTGCCGTCGGTGGGGGGGCACGCCATCAGCTGTATGGCTGCACCGTACGAAAGTTATTTACGCGGCCACTTCTTCCTAACCAAATTATTCTGATGATAATTCCGGCTTAATTATGAAAAAAACTCTGGGCAGCATGTTTGTAGATATCATAAATAGGTCAATGTTAGCTCCGTAACGCGTGAATCTATTCTTCCGGAGCTATGGTCACAGTCATTCCATCCATGCCTTCCGTTACTGCTAACTGACATGACAGTCGAGATGAGTTTTTTCGATGATCAGTACTATCCAGTAAATCGCTTTCGTCATTCGTCATCCCGGGCAGCCGGTCGGCCCAGTTCGGTTCGACGTAGACATGGCATGTTGCGCATGAGCAGCATCCGCCGCAGATTGCCAACAATTCATCGATGCCAGCATCACGGATGGCTTCCATTAATGTGCGGTCGCTTTGCGCAATTATTTCCAGAAGGCCGCCGGAGCGGTCTATTATGTTCAAGGTCGGCAATCAGACTCTCCTAATTCAACTTTTGACTGAATAATCTCGGAATCAGAGCCAGTTCTTCTGCCGTGTCGCGCAGTTCGATGAATGCACCCAAGTCGCGGATTTCTTCGTGATGGTCGCGTAGGTCTTCAGGCTGATGGTCTGGCTTGAACCAACCCTCGCTGACGATAAAGGCGACGCGTGCTACCCGGCCCGACGAGGTGCTGTAAATCTGGCCGTTGACGCGTGTGGAGGCGTGAGCCAGCCACAGGACGGTTGGCGTCACCGCTTCGGGTGGCCCCATCGGTACCAGGCCGGAGCGGATATCGGCCTGCCAATCCACGCCGCCTGCTTCGGCCCCGCCAAAAAACGCATCGCGGTTCATGCGGGTGATGGCCATCGGCGCGACGGCGTTCACAGTGATATCCGCCTCGCCACACTCCTGCGCCAGCGCCTTGGTGAAGCCGGCCACGCCTAATTTCGCGGCGCCGTAGTGGACGAGGTCGGCGTTCCCGGCGAACCCCGCGTTCGAAGTGGTGTTCACAACGCGGCCGAAGCCCTGCGCTTCGAACTGGGGCCAAACCGCGCGTGTCATGAAGAAGGCGCCCCCCAGCGTCACGTTCACCATGCGCGCCCAAGCGGCGTCACCAATCCTGGGCAAGGGTGCATAATCAATCACGCCGGCATTGTTCACCAGCACGGTCACTTTGCCGAACGCGACCAGCGCCGCTGCTACGATGGATTCAGCATCCCCCGCGTCGGCAACGCTGTGTATGTCGGCGACGGCCCGGCCTCCCGCTGCCACGATCTCCTCTACTACGAGGCTGGCGACGCTGATGGTGGTGCCATCAGCTGCTGGTTCGGTGCCGGTATCGTTGACGATCACGGCAGCCCCTCGGCGCGCGAACGCCAGAGCATACGCCCGCCCCAGGCCGCGCCCGGCGCCAGTGACTATCACGACCTGATCGTCGAAACGCATATCGGGTGTCCGTTCGCTCACGGTGCGCGCCTCATACCCAACACCTCAGGCCGGGATTTCGAACAGGCCAGCCGAGCCCATGCCGCCGGCCACGCACATCGAGACCACTGCCCAACGCACTCCGCGTCGGCGCGCTTCGATCAGGGCATGTCCGACGAGGCGGCTGCCGGTCATGCCGAACGGATGGCCCAACGCGATGCCGCCGCCGTCGACGTTGATCGTCTCTGGATCGATTCCCAGGAAATCGCGGCAGTACAGATACTGGCTGGCAAAGGCTTCGTTGATTTCCCATAGGCCGATGTCGCTGACCTTGAGGCCGGCGCGGTCGAGCAGCTTGGGCACTGCGAAGATCGGGCCAATACCCATTTCCTCGGGCGCGCAGCCAGCGGACTGGAAACCGCGGAAGATGCCGAGCACCGGCCGGCCTTCAGCCTTTGCGGTTTCGTGGTCCATGAGCACTTGCGCCGAAGCGCCGTCGGATAACTGGCTGGCGTTGCCCGCAGTCACGAAGCGGCCTTCCTTGACCAGCAGGCCGTTCTTCCACACCGGCTTGAGGCGGGCGAGGCCCTCGGCAGTCGTGTCGGCGCGGATGCCTTCGTCGGCGGTAAGTGTCAGTTCTTGCCGACCCGAGACGCTGCCGTCCTTTTCGACCAAGTTCTTGGTGACGGTGATGGGGACGATCTCGTCTGCGAAGCGTCCCTCCTCGGTCGCGGCGGCGGCACGCTGGTGGCTCAGCGCCGATACCTCATCTTGCGCCTCGCGAGAGATGTCGTAGCGTTCGGCGACGATCTCTGCGGTCTCGATCATTGCCATGTATGCGTAGGGCTTGGCGTCGAGCACGACCTTGGGCTGGACGCGGTAGGTGGGAGTATGCTCGTTGCGGGTGTGGGTGATCGATTCGGCACCGCCCGACACTGCGATGTCGATGTCGCCTGCCATGATCCCGCGCGCGGCAAAGGCCAGCGTCGTCAGGCCCGAACCACATTTGCGGTCGAGCGTGGTGCCTGGCACGCTGTCGGGCAGGCCGGCGGCGAAGATCGCCGTGCGCGCCAGATTGCTTCCTTGAGTGCCCCACTGGGTTCCGACACCGATAAGTACGTCGTCAATTCGCGCGGGGTCGATGCCAGCGCGTTCGATCGCGGCCTTTATGACGTGGGCGGTGAATTCGGGCGCGTCGGTATCGTTGAATGCGCCCTTGTGGGCCCGGGCAACAGCGGTGCGCGCGGTGGAGACGATGGCAGCTTCACGCATGTGTGGTCTTTCTGGATGATGTGAATTCTGATGTGGTCAAAAAATCGTCGAGGACGGCAAGGAAGCGATTGCGCGCTTCATGGTGCAGCCAGTGGCTGGCGCCCGGGAACATCTCCAGGCGGCGCTGCTTGAGGCGGGCGAGCCGTTCGGGCGGGGGCAGGGGAATCCAGCTTTCGTCGCCGTAGGCCAGCAGGATCGGGCAGGCGATCGCGTCCAGCACGTCGTCGAGATCGGTGCCGTGCGCATCGTCCGGCGCGCGGAAGCGGCAGGCATTGTCGTACTTCCAGCGCAGCCCCTTGCCGAACTGGGCGACGACGCCATGGCGCGTCAGGTGCGTGATCGTCGCTGCGTCGATGCGGGGGTTCTGCTCGGCCATGCGGGCGGCGGCATCCTCGACGCTGGGGTAGAAGCGGGGCTGGCGCGCGTGCACGTCGGTCTGGAGCAGTGCCCATTCGCGCAGCCGCGCCGGATAGGCGGTCGGCGCGCGTCGCTGGTCCCTCACGATGGGAAGCTCGATGGCTTCGATGATCGACAGGAGGCGCACCGTCTCTGGAAAAGTCGCGGCATAGCGCAGCGAGATGTGCCCGCCGAGCGAGTGGCCGACGAGATCGAACGTCGGCAATTCCAGCGCGGTGACGACGCGGTGCAGGTCGATGACGTAGTCGGACAGGGCATAGGCGCCTTCCTGCGACCAGTCGCTGTCGCCGTGGCCGCGCAGGTCGGGGGTGATGATGCGGTAGCGGTCGGCGAAATGGCGGGCGACCCACTCCCAGCTGCGCGCGTGATCGCGCATGCCGTGCTGGAGAACCAGCACAGGAGCGTCGGGGCTGCCCCATTCCACGACGTGCCGGCGCGATCCGCCCAGATCGACGAAAAAGGAGCGCGGTTCGGACAAGACCTGCATCGCGCCGCGCCTACTGGGCCAGGAGCGCGCCGCGCAGCGCCCGCCGCAGGATCTTGCCGGTCGGCCCCTTGGGCAGTTCCGGCAAAAACTCGATCGCCGCGGGGCACTTGTACGATGCCAGCGATGCCCGGCAGTATTGCAGCATCGCATCGGCATCGGCCAGGCTGCCCGATTTCATCGCCACATACGCGACCGGCACTTCGCCAAGCAAAGCATCGGCGCGTGCAACGACGGCCGCCTCGCATACGCCGGGGATGTGGTAGAGTACTTCCTCAATGTCGGCGGGGTAAATGTTCTGGCCGCCGCGGATGATGACGTCTTTCTTGCGGTCGACGATATAGGCGTAGCCTTCCGCATCGAGATAACCGATGTCGCCGGTGCGCAGCCAGCCGTCCGTCAGGATGGCTGCGGTTTCCTCGGCAGCGCATAGGTAGCCTGCCATCAGGTTCGGGCCGCGCACCATGATTTCGCCGGCTTCTCCCACTGGCAGCTGCGTCCCGTCCTCGCTCACGATCGCGAGGTCCATGCCATCGAGGACGCGGCCGATCGTGCGGTCGCGCTCGACCTTGCCGTCCACGCCCAAATGCACCGAGGTCAGGGTGACGAGCGCGGTCGCCTCGGTCAGTCCGTAGCCGGTCAGCACTTCGAGATCGGGCGCCAGGTCCAGCAGGCGGCGCAGGAGCGCGGACGGCACCGGAGCGCCGCCGGTCATGGTAGCACGCAGGGAACGCAGCGCGTCCCGCGTGGCGGCGGGATGATCGATGATCTTCTGGAGCATCGTCGGCACCGCCGGCAGGAACGTACAGCCATGCTCTCGGATCGCAGCGATGCAGTTTTCGGTATCGAAGCGTGAATGGAGGACCATCGTGCAGCCGGCGACCAACATCGCGTTGATGCCCTGGTTCAGTCCGAAGGTGTTGTAGAGCGGTAGCGCGCACAGGATCACTGAGTTCCCGTCGAGGCCAAGCCAGCCCGGTGTCCGGTCGTAATTGGCGGCGAGATTGCCGGAGGTCAGCATCACGCCCTTGGCCTTGCCGGTGGTAGCGCTGGTGAGCAGCAGCATCACGGTATCTTCGGCGGTGACCGGCGCGAGGGAGTCGAGCGGCACGCTTTGGGCCATGGCAGCGGGCAGAGAACGGGCCGATGCGGTATCGGCGGGCGCATCGATCGCGGCGATGCGGATTGGCAGGCTTTGGTCCAGGGCACACGCCAGGTCACGGGTCGTGACGATCCAGTCGAGCCGGCAGCAATCGACCGCGTGACCGACCTCTTGTGGCCGGTATTGAATGTTGATCGGCGTCACCACCGCGCCCAACTGGAACAGCGCCTGTTGTACGACGATGAAATTCGGGGTCGAGGCCAACCAGATGCCGACGTGGCTGCCCTGGCTTATACCGAGTTGCGCCAATGCGCCCGCCGCCTTCCTGACGCGGCAGGCAAGTTCACCGAACGGCGTGGCGGCGCCTTCGAATATAACGGCCACCGCATCCTGTCTTTGCGCAGCCTGATGAAACAGATGCGCGGCGCGGTTACCCATGCGCCGGTTCCTGAAGCGCGGGCAACGCAAGGCCGTACGTGTCGATCGCGGTGCCGGCGAACAACGCGCTGCGATCCGTTGAGCCAAGGCCTGCGGTCAGGCGCTTGAAGGCGTTCCACAAGGTCGCATAGGAATACATCGCCTTGTCGACCGGAAAATTGCTCTCGAACATGCAGCGCTGGGCGCCGAACAGTTCGATGCAGGTCTCAACGTAAGGTCGCCAGGCCTCTGCCAACTGTAGCGAGGAGGGCGGTGCCGGCTGTTCGTGCCAGCGCGGGCCGCATACGATCATGCCCAGGCCGCCGATCTTGACGCGCACGTTGGGGCACTGCGCCAGT
>Ga0308159_1000662_pt1 | contig 70178 bp, 62 predicted proteins | sample PhyCR1_FD_201040 | JGI IMG/M metagenome (GOLD analysis project Ga0308159, IMG submission 201040) | Phyllosphere microbial communities from UC Gill Tract Community Farm, Albany, California, United States - DLSLC.R1 | ecosystem: Host-associated > Plants > Phyllosphere > Unclassified | place: USA...
AGGAAGTGCTCGATACGATGGTTGGCCTTGCCGAAGAAGGCATGACCATGATGTGCGTCACCCATGAAATGGGCTTTGCCCGCCAGGTCGCCAACCGGGTGATCTTCATGGACCAGGGACAGATCGTCGAAGAGAATTCACCGGCGGAGTTCTTCGACAATCCGCAGCACGAGCGCACCAGACTGTTCCTTAGCCAGATCCTGCACTAGGCAGACTGCGCCAACGGGAATGACCTGCAAAAGAAAAGGGGCGCCACGAGCGCCCCTTTTTCGTTTCCCGTCGAAACAATCGTCAGGGCGCCATCACCATTGGAATGAATAGCGGGCATTGACGCTGGTTACTGCTGCGGTCGCGTCCGAATAGCGATCGACGGAGCCGCTGAGTGTCAGGCTGTCACCCAGTTTCTGCTCGAGTCCCAGCCCCGCGCCGCCGATACGAAACGTATCGATCGCCGTTGCGCGGACGACCACGGCTGTGCCGGTGTTTGCCCGGGAAAGCCTGAGGGTCTGGTTGGCGTCGAGGCCACTCCAGTCCTGATTGAGCCCGTCGTAGCGCATGACATAGCTCGCATTGCGCTCGACATCGATCGTCGACGTGACGATCTGCGTTTGGTGGTAGTTCATGCTGACGGCGGCCGTTTCGGCCAATCCGTCGTAATCGATCCCGATCTTGCGTTCGACCTCGTAAGCGGGCCTCTGGATCGACTTCATCTTCATGCTGCCCCACAGCCGAAGCGGCGTGTTCATCGACCCGTCCTTCTTCGCATCGACACCGACGTTAAAGCCCGCCTCGGGCTCCAGCTCTGTCGGCAACCTGAAGCCGAGCTTGACGGAATAGCTTCTGTCCGAATTCTTGACGGGCTGCCAGATCAGCGGCCTGTCCGCCGCATGGGCGCTGGATGCCGAAAACGGGCCAACCGCAAAGATTGCCGCAAACAGCGCGGCGCCGCCGGCCAATAGACTTCTGTTCATTTGATCCCCACTCGAAGGCTCAAGACAATGTTGAGGCGCAAGCGACCGCGAGGTCACCTAGAAAACCCGTTTCAATGCGATGGAGGCGAGTTTGTCAGACCCAATGGTCCGTTTTCGCCACGTGCCTTCCCCTGCCGATGCAACGGAACTGACCGCCGCGAATATACGCTCGAATGAGGCAGCTTCGAATCGATTTTGCGGCTGAAATGCGATTGCGGGATCACGATCGGTTTCGCGAAGATGTGAACTCCCGCTGTTGCTGCATCGCAACATGACCATTGAGTCTGGGTACGCGGAGGAATGAGTGGTAGGTCCTACCCCAATGCAACGCTCTGGCACCACGAGTACCGGTGGCAGCATGCTAGGCCCGGTTTGGTCATGAGCACTCGTTATCCTACGATGACAGGATCCAGTTCGACCGGGTCGCCGGCGGGCGATGAGCACACGTGGGGATTCACGAAAACCACTTCTTAACCATTCAGAACTCACATTAGCCAATAGGAACATATTAACCGATCCTGTTAACGCAACACTCTTTTAACTTTCGGTAAAAGAACAACACGTCGGGACGCCTTGTCCCACGGCACGAATCAAGGAGGATTTGCATGTCGGTTTTTGCACGCTTTATGAAGGACGAGTCTGGCGCCACTGCCATCGAATACGGGCTCATCGCCGCTCTTATCTCTGTCGCGCTGATCGCTGGCGCACAGACGCTCGGCGGTGCACTAAGCACGCAATTCACGAACCTCAGCAAGAAGTTGAACTGCGGCGGCGCTGCTACCACTTGCTGATCGCTGGCATTGCGAGATGCAACCAAGTCGGGTCATGAGGTAACGTCGTTGCACGATTGGCCGGCAGGTATTCTCACTCAAGTATTCGCCTGAGGTCTTCACCCCAGGTTAACATCCAGATCGTACCCAAAAGCTCGGGCGCCATCTCTTGGTTCCAGCACTCAACTCGCCGAACAATGGGACCTCCATTGTTCGGTTTTTTGTTGCCGTCACGGTTGTTCGACCCGGTCGCGCGACGCAATCGAGCCGTTGACGCAGGTTGAGGATGACGTGCTCGCGAGGACCTACGCGGAATGCGAAATCCGAGTCGGACGTCTGTTGGCCTCATCGACCCTCGCGAAAGTCATACATTTGCATCATCGCATGTGCACACAACCGCGATGAAAGCCTCACGCGCCTCGATCGGTAGTTCATTCCCTCGAACACACAGGCGGGTCGCCAAGCCGATATCCGACCAACACACGACGAGTTAACTCAGGTCGTCGTCGGCTCCGGCCTTTGGAGGGTTGCGCTTTCTCTAGGGTCTGATTTCGAAAATGAAGCAATGGTTAGCCGACCTTGCCGGGCGGGGCGAAATACGCCAGCGATTCTTGATCTCTATATCCAGCTCCGAAGCAGCGCTTTGCTCAAGGCGATATCCCTTCGTGTTTGCGTTGGGTTGGTTTGTCCCTGGCGCACATCGCACAATTGAAAAATATAGCTTATTTTGACAGCTTCCTGAATGCCTTGGGCATTACGCCGGGTTTGATTTGGGCACATTCGCGGTATGAGCACAAAAAAGCCCGCCGAAGCGGGCTGTGTTACGGAACGAGGACTTACTAGGCCGCGTATCCGACCTGGACTAGATCCGACCGTCTGTAGAATCGTGCAACAAATCCCTTGGGTTCGAAAATTGGAGCGATGCCAATTTGATCAAGCTGTTTCTTGATATCCGCCCTGTAAGCTTGACGCGTCTTCGCAATCATCGATAACGACGCGTATGTTTCCATGAACTCGTCGAGGGATGCACGCTCTACGAACTTTACGTTCCGACCCGTGTCGCGGCGGGCGATACGCTGTTTCAGATAGCCACGCTCGATCAGATCAGAGACGGTAATCGAAGCCGTACCCAAGACAAGCTCGACCTCTTTGAGTCGCACCAGCGCCTCATCACTGCCATCCAAGGGATGCGAGTTCAGCTCCATCGCCTTTTTTGAAACTTGCATTCTCTGTAGAAGAGGTGCGTTTCCCGGCAGAACCGAGGCACTTAGCCGCCCCTCCAGGATCTTAGCAACGATGGTGTGAAATGGACGTCGCCACGATCGCGCCGCAGCGCTCAACGACATCAAGACCTCATCGCCCGCCGATGGCGCCATCAGGTTGGTCAGTTTCGATGTCAGCTCGTCAACGGCCTTAGACGGGATACGCGTGTAGGCCCGATCGTCGTCAGTTCGCCTTTCAGCCTGCTCCAAAATACCAGCCTCTAGCAGATCATGTACTCGCGCTTCAGTCAGCCCGAGCGCCGCGCTGGCCTCCGTTGCCGTCATCGTGTCGGCCGCGGCCGCGAGAATCGGTCTGAACAAGGCTGCGTCAAAGTAGGTCGATCCGTCCGGAAGTCCGGGTCGGAATTCGGGATCGTTTGCAGCCATCAGAGCCCTGATCCTGTCCTTCGTTAAGCCGTACTCGGCATGGGCGGAGTTGATGCAGTAGACATGGCGCGACTGCACGGGCTTGAGGATGACCTGTCCTACTCCGAATGGCATGTTCCTCTCAAGCACGTCGTGAACGAGATCAACCAACGAGCTATACTCGGGCTTCCCTGCATTTCGACGAAACCAGCGGACCATCGGCCCGAGCACTTTCTCAACGTACTTGCTGGAAGGACGTTTCCTGTCGATGACTTCGACGAAGGCCTGACGGACGGCTTCGACACCTCCTCTCGCGACAATGAACCCTCGTTCGCGAAGATCAATCTCCTCGTCTGAGCGCCTATCCAACGCATCATGAAGCCGAAGGAAATCACCGAAATAGCGCGAGAACTCAAAAACGACATGCGCCTCTAGTCCACCCAGGAAGTCATCCGTGGGGCCAGCCAGGATCCGGTCTTTCAGATACCGATCGAGACTAGGAGTGGAACTACGTTCGGGACGAGTAGCGGCGACTTCAATCAGTTCAAGGTTCGATTTCACGAAGCTTGGAAAATCGTTATTGTCCACATCGGCGGATACGGCAATCGTCGTCATCCCGCACCCATGAGCCGGGCACCCCTCGATGCCTCGGACAGACCACCACGCGCGGCGGTAGGGTCGCGACACCAACCGTCCTGTCCCGAGATGCCGGTCTGCGACGACACAACTGGCACAGAAGCGGAAGTTGTGGCCTGATCGCATTTCCTTGCTCAAGACGGCTCTCCCGAGAGACCATCCGGACCCAGGACCCAGTGTGGACGTAGAGAACCGGCCAAGTTCGGAAGGCTTGATACCGGTCCACCTGGTGACGATGGCAAGAGCCTCTTCGTCGCCGCGAATGAGTTGGCTGGCTGTAATATCGGTTTGGGACAGAAACGTCCGCAAAGACGTATAGCCGTTGGCCACAGCAAGACGCGCCACGAAATCGATCGCGGCCTCGTCGTCGTGAAGTGTAAGCTGTACCGGAAGTGCCATTCCACATTCTCCTCAGTCGGATGCCGATGCGAGATCTGCCAGGGCGTTGTCGGGATTGATCTCGCTCCAACGCTTTGCCGTGAAGATGTTGTCGCTCGGGAGGCAGCCTGTGTCGCGCTGATAGTTGAATGAGAAGGCTCGCTGATCGACAGTGTCTTTTCCTTTGTTCATCACAAGGAAACACGCAGACTGCACAGATTCGATGATAGTCCCGTAACACCCGCTATTGGCAAGGCAAAGCCGTCCGAGAAAGTCGTCCTGTCGAAGCTCTTCGGGCACCTTGAGACCGCATTTTTCCTCCACGACTTCTGTGAGCACCTGGTCGATGGTGACACGGTCGTCAGGTAAGTTGAGCGGAATGAAGCGCATTACCTTAGAACGGTTGGCGAGCTGTTTATCTCCCTTCAGGATATCGGCAAGCTGCGGCACGCCCGAATAGATCGTATGAAGAGGCCAATCCTCGATCTGCATCAAGCTCTTCAGCCGATCCTGGACGTCGAGAACTGCGGCGGTGGTCTTGTGGCGCAACAGGTGCTGCGCCTCATCCACATGCAGATACAGGATGCCACGTTCACGAAGCTGGGTCTTGACCATCGCGTAGAGCTCACCTTCAGTTGTCCTGGCTTTGACGGGTACGTCGATGGCCTGGAGGATTGCGACAGCAAAGTCCTTCGACGTGCACGGCTCCGGAGCCTCGAAGCTAAGGATAGTACGACAACTCTCTCCGTACTCGTTCACCTTTGCCTGAAACTCGGGGATGAGACTGAAGTGGTGCCGAAGGGCGAAAGATTTTCCGCTTCCGGAAGCTCCGATCAGGAATAGCGCCCGGCGGCGCGACCCCGCGCCGAGGCGACATGCCTCAGCATTGTCGACCATCTCGCGAAGCTCGGCACCCAGCCGCATGTCGCGGGCATGCTCGATGTAGCCGCGGTAAAGATCGACCTTGCTGGGGCGGGTTACGTCAGTCGCATTCGTTGCAGTGTCCATGCTCAGTACTCCTCATAGTAGTTGCTCGACTCGATGGTCGTAGATGCTTCTTCTGCAGCGGCCACCTGCGTGTCAGCACCCACGCGGCCTTTGTTCTTCCGCGCATCGCGTTTACGCTCCGCGTGATGGTCGGGAACCGCACGTTGATCAGCGAGCGATCCGTCGCGAAGGGGGTCCAACGGAAGAGCGAACGGCTCGCTTAGCAGGGGCGTATTGGCTGAGCGTACGGCCACCCAAGGTCCAATCAGATCAGCTTCGATACGATCGTAGTGCTCCGCGTTAAGGTTGCGCGGAGTGAGGTTGGCCCGAAGGGCGGAGGCCGTTCCGATCCGGCGAAGTCGATCGATTGCCCGGTACATGGCCTCGAGGCCCGCTTCGGCCTCCGCGGCATTCTCCTTGCGGATTTGGTCACGGGCGGTGACCCACTCGGGAAGGGATACGGTATCGTCGAGACCGACCAGGTTCTCAACAGTGAACCACCCCTTGTCTCCCCGGACGGCGATGCGACGGAGATTCTCAGGATCTACCTTGATCTCGAACTCCATCTGACCGTGAGTCCTGCGCTGGCGCTCGAGTTCTTCGTCACCGTATGGGATCCCCATAAATGTAATGCCATAGGTACCGATCCGGCGCTTATGTCTCATCCCGAAGATCTGGAGCAGATCTTGCGCGCTCTGCGTCGGATACTCGATACCGTGCTCCCTTGAAGCACGAACCCAAGCGTTATGGGGGGTCCCGCCGCCGAGTCCGCTATGAGGCTTGTTGTGGTAGATGTCGCAGATCGCGAACGTAAACATCATGATAAGCTCGTCCACCTGCAAGGTGATGTTGTGCTCGGGATTGTAATCTCCCTTCTCGGCAATCGATCCGAACGTCCGCCCTTCGAACGAGCTCGCCAGGAGCGGGCCGATAGAATGGAAGAGGCTCTCGACAAACGGACGCGCCTGCGGCTTGCCTGCCTGTGGGCGGTTGTAGGTAATGCCGGCATCGCGCATCACGCCCTCGACAAGACTGTTTGCAAACTCCTTGCCGTTGTCGCTAAAGATGTCGCGCGGCTGGACGAACCCCGACCAGGGTGTCGACGCTCCGACGAAATCCGAGATATGGCGCTTATCCGACATGATCATCCGGATCGCGGCCACTGCCGAAACCGCGTTAGGGTTCAGGCTGGCGCGAAACGCCAGAACATAGCGTGTCGCGACGTCAATCGCGGCTACGAACCAGATTCGTTTTCCTGCAATCACCTCTTGATATGCCGGAGGCAGGAGCGACCACATCCCGGTCTCCACGAAGAGAGAGATGAGATCGACGTTCCAGAAGTCGATCTCGATCCGTTCGCCGATGGAAAGCGCGCTGATGCCGCGTTTCACCCCCGAAAACTTCTTGATCGCCGAATCGCGCCCGTGCCGACCGTCCCATTTGTCGAACGCATCGAATTTTGCGATGATCGACTCGAACTTCCCTCGGGTAATCTTGACCAGCTTCCGCTCCCGCCTGGCGTTTTCGACAAACAGCGCTGCGCGATAGTCCAGATACGTCTTCGCCAAAGTTGGCTTGCACGGCACCATGTATTTCAAGGCGTGCTTATGGGCGAACGCGAGAGACTCGGCGTCGTCGGTCGGCCGGAAATGCATTCCGGGGCCGGTGTGACGATGGACGATCCCCAGAACCTGCTCGCCGCTCGAGTGGTAACGCTTATAATCGCGACGGAACGTTTTTACCGAGGGAGTTGGAAATGCCACCACTTCCGTCATCTGGTCGGCCCGCGCGTCGTCGACAGCGTCATCGTTAAGGCCCAGCATTTCTGCCAGAATCTCCTTGCGCCAGGCGCGGAGCTTCGCATCGAACTTCTCTTTCGACCACCGCGGTTTCTTTCCCAGCGCTTCCCATTCCATGTCGAATCGTTTGATAAGGCCTTCGCGGAACAGGGCGAGGTACCGTGGCTTACCAACGATGTCCTCGAACGTCTTCTCTCCGAAGATCGCGCGCAGCCTCTGACTTTCGGGAGCATTGTACTTGTAGCGGATGCTCGCCGCCCCACTGGTCAGCCGCGTATAGACCTCGCTGTGGGTCTTGAAAACTTCGTGCTGACCATCCTTTTCGTTACGGAAACGCCATCCCTCCGCGTCGGCGCGAACAGGCACCCAGTCGACGTTATGTTCGGAGTAGCGATCGATCGGGCTCATCTTGACCACGGCGTAGTGGAACACGTGAGGCATCGGAAACATTGGCTGTCTTTGTGTTTCAAACGACATGGTCGATCCCTTCGATCAGCGAGTGATGACTGGAACCGGCGCTGCCGGCCTGAAAGACCATCAGAACGGTCAGGTCGTCGATGCGGCCCTGCCCTTCGGTCACCAAGACCATGTCATCGATCAGGAGAAGAACTGCCGTACGTCGCGCCGCCCGGTCGTCGCAGCCTCTCAGGAGCTCGCCGAAGCGGAACTGTCCACCGAGCTTGCGGACGATTTCGAGCGTTCGCGTATATTCGGCCTCGTTGCGCATTCGACGGGCGCGCATGATGCGCTCCGCGCGATCATATGCACCGTATGTGGCATCGTGTTCCGTCATGAGGAGGATGTCATCGACAGCCCATGGTGTGATCTTGCCGTCCTTGCTCTTCCGGACGCAGCCCTCGGCCTTCATACGCCCGATGAGATCGAGCATTTCGGCCTCCTTGCGAGCGTGCTTCACGACGACGGCAACGGTCCAGCCATCTTCCAAGACGACGCAATAGTCAGAGATGTGCTCGCGCAGCACGCCATCAGCGTCACGGTAAAGGAGTACAGGGTACTGGGAATAGAGCTGCTTCACGTCCTTGCGGAGCTGGATGACTTTCGAGACGCGCCTTTCAAGATCGCTCTCGTGGTAGACTACTGTTTCCCTGAAGATGGAAAAACCGCGCAACGTCTTGGCGTGGGTCGCCGGCGGCTTGCGCACGGAGTTCGTAGCCGTCGGTTCGTTCCAGAAGGTAGTCTCAGAGTTCGCCGAGGTTACGACGATTCCGCGTTATTCCACCGGCCGCGGCATCCGGCACACCGTCGGTCGACTGACGGTTGGCGAGGCCGACAGTACGCGGGCGCTCAATGGGGGAAATGGCAAGGAAGCTGAGGCCAGCGCGGCCGAGTGCGATGCGGTGGGAAACCTGACGTGCGAAGTGCATGAAGCCATCCTTTGACTAAACAGAACTAATGCATACGGCGATAGCAAAGACGGAGGTCCGTCTCTTCAATCACGTTTCTGGTATGCCTATTCTGTTCATGCCTGGCTCCTGTGGTCAGTCGACTAACCTGCTACCGGCTTTATTGGTCTGTGGCGAGCCCCGACTTCGGGGCTTCGATCGAGATGGTAATCAAATACTACTAGGCTGTCTCAATATGACACTAAGCAGACAGCACAGTTACTGACCTGTCAAGTGACGGTCGAAATACTAGAAGACGTCCGAACGGCCTCGCCCAACCGCAACTATGTTCACATTACGGCCAAGAATTAGACCGCCGACAACGCGTCTTGAGTGATACCGTTGCAGAGCCTCGTCAGTATATAAGCGAAGCGGTCATCTCCAATAAATAACGCCGGCCCAAAGCCGGTCGGGAGTTCACCAGGCCGTATGATTGATAGGGCAAGCAGGCCGAGCTTCTCGCGTTGTAAATCGAGAACATGCAACACGGCGATCGATGGGTCAGTAATAATTGCGGAAGCCTGCTTGCGGCCGAGTAAATCAAACTGTGCGCGCAATGATTAAGGCAGTGTGGTTGTCTCCCGCACGGGAACCCAGATAGCGGACTCCCGGTCACCGTAGGCTTTCGCCTTCCCATCCACGGCACAGGCACCGACCCATGCGCACACGACCGCGTCGAGTACGTCCTCGAACGCTTTCAGCTCGTATCCCCGTGCGTAGACAGGAGGCAGCGAAAGCGCCGCCGAAACTCCCCGTATCTCCGCATCCAGATGTCGGATGATTTCGGCCCAGACTTCCAGCAGTCTATGCCGCCGCTTGCCAGGCACGACCTCCGGCCAGTATTTCGCGATCTTCGACTGCTTGTATGGCAAACGCCGCTCGGCTTTCGCCAGCTCGATCAGCGCCGGATGCGGATAGACCTCGATGAGCGCCCGACCGTGAATTTCAGTTACGGCAAGAGGATATCCTACAACGTCAAACCCAAGCCGCAACTCGTCGCTCAGTCTGCCGGGGCGTGTCACACTCGGGGTATGGGTGCCGGCATGTCTAGCACCATACGCAACTGAGATCATGTTATCGGAGGCCCGCCGTCCTGCTATCGCGGAAGTCGCCAAGGGCATGTCGATCGCCACCAGGTCGACACGCGCGCCAGCTTTACCAGAGGCAGCTTTGACGATTGCTCCGGCATCCGGAATGCTCCCACGATGCCTGAGAACTGGTAAAGCGGGATCGCTGGCCTCGAGAAAAGCCCTGTAGGATGCCGCCACCTCGATGAGCCTCCAGCCATCTCCATCGTCAGCAATAATAGCAATACCGCTCGGCTCCTTCTCCGTCCACGCGGCATCTATTCCAAGCACCACCTTCATGAGTCTTGAAACCTATGTGTCACCATGGAATCGCTGTCGAGCAGTCGCAGTATGACACCACTGTCGGCAACAATCCTAAGGGTCCGGATCATGTCGGCTGCAACGAGAAGCGATGCCCGGAGCTTCTCTTCCGGAAGCATCTCCACTTGGGTCGCCACATCGAGAAGTTCGAGGATCGTATCCTGTTCGGTGCCGCTTCCTGGTATTCCTACAGCGATCCGCATATCTCGGATTATCATGATACTTCGGTGGAGATGCTCGCGTATGTCGGCCCTACTCAGATGCTGGATCCGGTTAGCGGCACGTACTAGCTCGGCTCCGGTGTTCAGATCTTCCATCGGCATCTCATCGGAAAAACTTTAGTATGATCGAGAATGCCAACAGAATATTCGTGAACCGTCACAACATCGGTCTGTTGGCCACCGCGCCTCAGTGGGAGCACCGGTACTAAATCATAACTTGTAGCATTACCTATCTTCAATAGAGCCGCTTGCGAACATCTTGCAGTTGAACGATATTCCACAGCTACATCCCACAGAGTTCGAAGCCGTGCAGCGCCCTTTCATTTCGAAGTCATTCAAGGAACTGGAGGAGATCTTCGACAAGGCGTCGCGCGGCATGGATCACGAATTTCTCACACTCCTCGACCACGAGTTGACCTTTCGCCAGAAGAACCAGAAGACCCCAGCTCTCCGCAAGGATGTCGCGCGCAGCCTCGCAAAGGCCGCCGCCCGTCAGGCCGATTTTTTTGTCGCCTCGGCACCGGTTACAGTCGCTCGGTCGCGTGCTGCGGGCCGCGCCCCGGCAAAGCATACCCGACCCGCGAGCCGCAGGAAGTCGAAGTTCCAGCCGACTGACGAGCAGGACGCAGCCCTCCAGGCGTTCCTCAAGGGTCAATCTTTAAAGATCAATGCTTTCGCCGGATCCGGTAAGACGTCGACGCTCCAGCTCTTGTCAAATGCCACCGGCCTGCGCGGCCAGTACCTCGCCTTCAACAAGAGCATTGTTACCGACGCAGAAGAGAAGTTCTCGGAGACCATCGACTGCTCGACGTCCCACAGCCTCGCCTTTCGTGCCGCGCCGTCAGGTTATAAACGCGACATTGGTAAGCTGACGAACAGATGCACGGCAAAACAGCTTGTCGAAGTCCTAGATCTCAAGCGGCGGAAATTCGGCGACAAGTACGCGATCACGCCTGACTCGCAAGGATACCTATATCTCGAGACCATTAGGCGCTACGCCCAGAGCGCGGACGACGAGATCGGTCCGCAGCACGTACCGGTCCTTGGAGCGATCAGGACGGCACCGGAGGATGTCCGGGACGAGGTTTCCAGTTTCGGGCTTGAAGGCGCCCGCCATGTATGGTCCCGGATGCTCTCCGAGCACGATCCCCTGCCTCTCGGCCACGACGGCTATTTGAAGCTGTGGGGTCTGTCGCGCCCCATCATCGCGACCGACTACATCATGCTAGACGAGGCCCAGGACACAAATCCAGTCGTCTTGGACATCCTTCAGAGGCAGCGTGCACAGTTGATCTACGTCGGGGACAGGTATCAGCAGATCTACGAATGGCGCGGAGCGGTGAACGCGATGGAGTCCATAGACACAGAAGCCAGCACTTACCTGACGACGTCGTTTCGTTTCGGAGACGCGGTCGCCGACCTTGCAACCAAGATGCTTCTAAAGCTCGGCGAGCGTCAGCCCGTGAAGGGTAATCCACTTCTCATGAGCAGGATCGGCAAGACCAATCCGAATGCGATTCTGGCCCGAACAAACGCTTCGACGATCAGTGCCGTGATCGAAGCGCTAGACGAGGGCCGCAAGCCTCATCTTGTCGGTGACAAATCCGAGCTCATGGACATGCTACGCGGCGTACAGTCTCTCAGGAACGAGGAGCCTTCCACATGTCCCGCGTTCTTCGGATTCAAGTTGTGGAACGAGGTCGTCGAGTTCGCCCGGACCGATGAAGGCGCCCACCTCGTCACCTTCGTGAACTTCGTCGAGAAACGCGGCGAGAAGCAGTTGATGTGGGCGCTGAACCGAACGGTCGACGAGGAGAAGGCCGATCTCGTGATCTCAACTGGACACAAGTCCAAGGGCCGTGAATGGAAATCAGTCCGGCTCATGGACGACTTCCTCCGAAGCAGTCCCGGCGACAAGAAGGGCGGCGGGCCGGATCCTGCAGAGATGCGTCTTCTGTACGTGGCCCTGACCCGAGCGAAGGAGGTCCTCGAAGTGCCGGAGCAGATTCTTCAGTTCATAGAACGTGACATCCTGCCCGAATGCGACAAGGTCGTGGAGGATCAGCAACGGACGGCGAAAAAGGCATCATCTACCTCCTCAATCGTCTCGCAGCCGCTGGTGCGACCCCAGCGATCCTCGCCTCCATCCCCGCTGCCGGCGATTGCCGTCCGGTCCGAGAGCGTAGCTGAGCGGCCTGTCCGCAAGCGTATCATGGGTTGGCTATTCGGGAAGTGAGCTTTTCGCAATTCACCCTTCAGCGAGCATCACTTTGCAGTTCGTTTTCAACGCTTCTCGAACTGTCATTAGGCATTCCTGGATGCTTCGAAGGTGCACGTCCTCGACCTCACCCGTTGTTAACCGATCTCGCTCCCACAGCAACCCGAAAATCAAGGCTTTCGCCAGTCTCTTGCTTTCAGGTCCACGAAATAGCAGCCCGTGCAGCCCCTCTGAGGTAATCTCAGTAAACACACCATCTGACAACTCGTCGAATTCAATTTTGACTACAATGGCAGGCGCCCCAGGAGCCGTAAGATCGTAGGGGCGGTCGTCGAAAGCTACCCGGTCGAAAGCACAACCAAGATACAGAGTCTCCATCCCCTCCGTCGACCCCGGAAAAAGCAGGAGATTCTCAAATTTCTTCATTATTCCGATCGCAACCTTTGTTTCCTCTTCCGATGGCTCAAAGACGTATTGACCTGTCTGGTTGACGATGTAGTCGAATGGCATATGACATCTCTCATGTTCTCGCGTCGGCAGGAACGTGAAGGGCTCAATGAAACAAGCGCGAGCTCGCGTCACCTACCTTGCTAAACTACCTATTGCGGCGGATTGCTGTAAGCATCAGGTTAGTGCTGCATGCCTGACCGTCGTCGAGATCGACGATCGCCAGGCTGCTTTGTGTCGCTGAGCTAGAGCTCCCGTGCGTCGGTGCGTTCATGCGCGATGACCCAGTCTAGTGCGGCCGCCTTCACTTCATCCCGAGGAAGAAGACCGTGTTCCGGAAATCTTCGCCTGGCTCGGTGGTCCTGCTGATAAGCTGCGAAGTCTTCAGCCCAATGATACGTTTCAAGATGGGCAAAGCACTGGCCATCTTGTGAGAAGAGTTCAGACGTTCGATGAATGTCATACCTGTGTATGGTCTCAACATACCCAAGATCGAGATTCCTGGAGAAGTCGAGCACCGGTACACCTCGGTGAAACCCAAACCAGCGTTCCCCTGAAGAGATGAACGCGTATGCCACCAACTCGGCCCCATCGTAATCGAGGTTTTCGCCTCGGCCGATTATCAACGGTTCGTCCCATTCGTAGTTCGGCCCATGAGCCATCAAGGTTACGGTCCAGCCCTCGCCCGAGATCGGCTCTACGAGCCATGCATCTCGATGATCGCCATAGTTTCCACTGACTGAGTACACCCAACGGCCGTCTTTCTTGTAAACATCGGCTCCGTCGTGACGCGTATTGATTGGTTCAAATTCAAGTCCTGTTAGCACTAGATGCTTCCTTGTCGCTTTTCCTCTCTCATACCGATCATTTACAAAGGAAGGCCGACGATAAGTGGATAACGCGCTCTAAATCCATCCAGGGTGCGATAGGCGCAACGTGTTGCGCTAGGGGACAGGACAGCACCGGGCAACTCAAGGTTCATCTTCCGTAAACCACCCAAGGATTCGATCAATCTTAAGTAAGGATTCGCGAACCCGCGATGTGCGACGACACTTTGCAAACGGGGGCGGTCATGAACAACAACGATATCCATACGTTCGCAATCGGAGACGTCCACGGTCGGGCAGACCTTCTCGAAGCGATGCTCGAGCACATATCGGACATGGTTTCTGACGCAGGCATCAGACATCGGATCGTCTTCCTTGGAGACATCATCGACAAGGGGCCCGACAGCCGGCGCGCAATGGAACTGGTCATCCAGACTATTTCGGAAGTCTCCGGCTCAAAACTGGTGCTTGGAAACCACGACGCCCTGCCACTTGAAATCCTGGATGAACCAGATCCGATCAAGGCGAACATGCGGCTTGTGCATTGGATCTGCAATCAAGGCGGAGCGGCCACCCTCGATTCTTACGGCATTGACTATCACCGGCTGACACCCACCGGGCTGCGGGATCAGCTCGATCCAGATCATGTCGCGTTCCTGAGGAATGCAGAGGCCTACATCGAACTGGATCATCATGTTCTGATCCATGCGGGCCTGCGACCCGGAATTCCGTTGGACAAGCAGGATCGCCGGGAAATCATGTGGATCCGCGAACCGTTCCTGGCATATTCGGGTTCATTCGGGAAGACCGTGGTCCACGGACATACGCCAACGGATTCCGGTCGTCCCGAGATGTTCGCAAACAGGCTATGCCTCGACACGGGAGCGTATTCCAGCGGTAAGCTTTCAGCCGCACACATCACGCCTGAAGGATCTGTGAATGTGATGTGGACCAACAGCACCACGCCAGGGCGGGTGGAGACTGTCCTTCCGTGGGTTTGTGACCAGTTCATCCCCGCCGAGCTAGATTTTGCGACAGGCTGAAGGTCCTTGAGGCTCAACAGCCGGCCTGATTACGCAATAGGGCAAGGTCGTCCTATGTAATGTTTTGGTAAAGGGGCCTCACCGCGTCTTTTGCTTCACCTTATTTCCACTTCGAAAGATTGCATTGAAACTAATGAAGCTCTTGCGTGTGTCGCCACCCTGCTCGATAGTTCCGTCTGCACTCACAATTCCGGGCAATTTCGGTAGGTGAATGCGACTTTGGTGCGGGGGCGCATTTGCCATTCTATATTCGTAAATCTGTGTCGGCGGGCCCGTTCCGCTTCAATTTCTCCAAAGGTGGTGTCGGCGTATCTGTAGGTGCTAAAGGCCTCAGAATAGGGACTGGTCCCCGCGGGCACTACATACATGCTGGTCGCGGCGGCCTATATTATCGGGCGACCCTCGGGAACGCCGGGCGAAATCGCGCTTCGGTAGTGCCACAACAGTACTCTTCATCACCACACGTCTCCCTTGACAGTGATGATGTTGCTATGGTGGAGATTGAGTCCGGCGATGTCATGCACATGCATGATGAGCCCTTCTCTGACCTCCTCGGTGAGATGAACTCGAAGGCCGCACAAGTCCGAATGTCTGCCGCACTTGCGTGGTCAGCTATCGTGATCGGCGTTCTCGCGGGGCTAGTTACTGGTGGACCGGGCCTGTTTCTCTGCATCGCAGCACTGCCAAGCTGGGCGATCGGCAACTGGCTGGATTCCTACCGCAGAACGACAGTGCTTTATTACGATCTCGAAGGTGATGCAGAGACTGCCTACAACAAGCTCGCGGCAGGGTTCGATGGCCTCAACGGATGCGCCGCCAAATGGCATATCGAGGCCGGCGGAGCGGTCCAGAGCCTGACTGCGTGGAAACGTAATGCCGGGGCCTCACACCTAGTGAATAGGAAGGTGACTACCCTCGCCTACAAGCTTCCCGCAGTGATCAAGAGCAACGTGACCCCACCAGCGTTGCACGTCGGCAAGTAGGTCATGTTCTTCATGCCCGACATCGTCCTTGTCCAAGACGGGAGCCGGGTGGGCGCGGTAAACTATTCCGACCTGAATGTCAGATGGCAGGATTCGAGATTCATAGAAACCGAGCGCGTGCCAAGCGATGCAAAGGTCGTGGACCATACCTGGGCACATCCAAATAAGTCAGGTGGCCCTGATCGCCGCTTCAAGAACAACAGGCAGATCCCGATTTGCCTCTACGAAGCGATGCATTTCACAAGCAACAACGGTGTCAACGAGCTCGTCGAGTTCTCTCGGACGGGCGTGGCTACTGCGTTTGTGGATGGTTGCCGGATGCTCGGAGCGTTGCCACGCGGGCGTACCACTCTAGCATTACCGTTGGCATCTGTGAACGATGACAGGAACGTTGCGCCCCCGCCTCTCCCGGCAAGTGAAAAGAAGCGGAGCGTTTTGAAGGTCGTCATGTTAAGTATATTTGGTATTCTCTTTGGAATACCAATACTGGCTATGATCATTGGATTCGACGACAAGAAGGCGGATACTTCGTTGCCGCCAGCTTTGCTTGTAGAGATAGCGGACACGGTGACCGCAGTAGAAAACGGCGCCCCGCTTTCTAATGTGAAAGTCGGCACTAAGCAGCAGGTTCTGGAGGCACCTGCCACTTCGATTGTGGTTCCGACAGCGTCGAAACCGAACAAGCATGTTCAACTGGAGCCGGCAGTTGAGCAACAGCGAACGGAGGCGCTACGTTACACTCAGACTGCGGTAAACCTGCGCGAGGGCCCCGGCACCAAATTTCGAGTTATGACGGTTGTCCAGAAAGGCGGCGAAGTCTCGGTCCTGGAGGACAAGGGTGGTTGGAGCCGTTTTCTGGTAAACGAGAACATCTTCGGTTGGATGGCAAGCTCGACGATCGCAAAGCGGTGATCGCAGTCCTGTCGCTCACACCCTTCACCTAACCACGTAGGGTATGCGCCGCACTCTGCGGGCTTACCTCTTCGGAGGCGCCGATGTTGCTGGTGGGACTGCTTTCGGTAGCAATCCTGATTCCGTGCGAACTGTGCCTTCAGCTCGTCAGTCATCAGCTTGAGCCGCGCTGGTGGTGCTGGATGCAATATCCCCACCATTCGAATAGCGGGCCGGACAAAGCTGTCGAGGTCGCATAGGCATAACTGTCGGAGTGACTAGCCGATCCGGCTAGGTTTCAGCCTGAGAGCCTAGGTTTTGCGGTTTCTCCGCGATAGAAATGAGCCTGATTGTTTAGGGTACCTCTGGTGAACCCATTAGGCTCGTTCGTCTTCCTTGTTGTACCACTGGTGGGCTCCGTCGTGCGGAACGCCGCGCAACCCGCCTGAGGAAGGCTTCGTGAACGGGAAGCGAGGTCGAATCTTTCAGGAAGTCCACCATTTGACAGATCACCCGCTCGGCCACCGACAGCAGTTCCCCGAGCGTCGCCGCCTGGTTATCCTGAAGGAACTCAACCGCCAGGGTGGCCCTCGACATCAGGTACTCAAGATCCTTCGTATCACGGTTGAATAGCTACATCGCCGCCGACCGGGCGTGTGCTTCCTCGTTCTTTCCAGCCCGGAACAAGACCGTATCGCAGGAAGCGACGTTCCGGTATCGTTTGGCACAACATCGCCGCACCTCTCGCGGACTGGAAGTCTTGCAAGACTGCCGGTAAGGATTGTGAGGCTCAACTTGGTGGCGATCCCTCATCGCGCGTTCCTGGATGCTGGAGAAGTCGCTTGCCGATCGACGTGAAGCCGCAATCGCGGCAGCTTATCCGGAAGATGACCACGCGCTTCGCGCTGCAGCGCGACGAGTGGGACGACTACCACTTCCGGACGTCCTATCACCTTCACTATCGGCACGGCCCTGAAGAGACGGATGTCACCTACGTCGGTCAGGTGAAGATCCTGAAGAAGGGACAGGCGCCCGACGGGACACAGCTCATCGACAAGCCATTCAATCGCCTGGATGACAAGTGGGTCTCGGTCGGCAACAGCTTGGATTACTATCAGAGGCTGAACGAGCTTCCCGAGAAGCACCGGACAGCGATCGTGGCCGCTCTCAACGATGCTGCGGCAAACCCATCGCTAGTGAAGGAATTCGAAGACGAGCCAGGCTGGCAGAGGTCCCTGTTCCGCGAAAACAAGGAATGGCGGGAGTTTCTGAATGACGCAGGCATCCTCTATGCCGGGAACTTCAGCGCCCTGCCCGATCTGACGACCACATTCTCATTCCAACCCGCCGGATCTGAAGACCCGATCATGTTCGACTTTGACGCCCCCGAACCGGAGTTCTACACCGGTCCTTGGAATAGGACTGGTCCCCGACGAAAGAGGACACTACTGCCGAATCGTCTCATGGTCCTCGTCGGACAGAACGGATCCGGCAAGAGCACGCTCCTATCACGCCTCGCGCACGTCGCATTCGCGTCCCCACAGGAGCGGGCGACGATGCGCGTCAAAGTGATCGGTACACTTGAACCGTCGGTCGGTTTCATGCGGATAATCACGATTTCCTACAGTGCGTTTGACAGCTTTGTAGTGCCCGGCCTCGCCCCTAAAGAACTGTCCCAGGCGACCGAGGATTTGGAAAGCGGCGATGGGCGCTTTATATTCTGCGGTCTCCGTGATCTGGTCGCTGAGGCACGCGCGGACGTGAGCATCGACCAGGAGAGGGACGATGCCGACCCTTCACAGCCGCTCGAACGTCGGACCACGACACGTCTCAAGCCTGTTGAAATGCTTGCCGACGAATTCGCGGGACTGATTACTAGAATCCGAAAGGACGAGCGGACCGAACTTCTCGTCGCCGCGTTGGGTCCTCTGCTCCGTGATCCGTCATTTGCCGACCATCGCGAACAGATCGCTCGACTGACCGGGCCACTGCTCCTTCGAAAAACCGCCAGAGCGATGTTCCTGACCTGGAGCACCGGGCATAAGATCGCGCTTCACGTGATCGCTTGTCTCGTCGCCCATGCCCGTCCGCGATCACTCATATTGTTCGATGAACCGGAAGCTCACCTTCATCCGCCGCTCATGGCTGCGATGATGCACGCCGTGCGGGTTGTCCTGACCGATGTTAATGCTTTCTGCATTGCCGCCACGCATTCGCCAGTCCTTCTTCAAGAAACGCTTTCCAGACATGTACGCAAGGTTAGTCGCGTGGGAAGCTCCTTAACGGCATCCCAGCCCGGCCTTGAAACCTTTGGAGAAAACATCGGAATTCTGACGTACGACGCGTTCGGGCTGACGGCATCGGCAACCGACCATCACAAGATACTGGATCTTCTCGTGGAGGGGTGCGATTCGTTCGAGGAGGTCAACGCACTTTTCGAACCCGCACTGAGCGTGCAGGCCCGCGCCTATGTCTTCGCGAAATTCGCGGAGAAGAAATGAGGAACCTGCCACATCCAAGTCGGGATAGCGACAGGGCAGACCTGCAGGCATCCGTCCGGACTTACATCTACAGGCAGGAGGTCAAGGGACATGACATATCCGACAGCGAGATCGATCAGATACTCGAAATCTACGATCTCTACGCCGGAGGCGCTGGGATCGCGAGTGAGGCCATGAAGGGAGGCGCATTACCCCAGACTCTAAAGGATTCAGTGCTCTCCGCATACTCCAAGACCTATCCGAAAGGCATCCTATTTCCACTGCGCGAAACGCTGCGTAGAGGTGTCGATAGATGCCCGGTGTGCGGAATCAATCCCGCGGATGAGCTGGATCATCATCTCCCTAAATCCGTCTTCAAGCTGCTCGCGATCCATACGCGCAATCTCGTGCCTATGTGTCACGACTGCAATACGACCAAACGAACCGTCTACGGGGACGATGAACTCACGGGCTTCCTCCATCCCTACTACGATGTCCTGCCCGCGGTGGATTTTCTCGTAGCCCGTCCGGTTCTTCAAGGCGCGGCGCTGTCTGTGACCTTCGAAATTGATCTGGCCTGCGCACTTCCGGCAGGTTGGGCGCAGAAGCTCGCGAACCAGTTCTCGAAGCTCAAGTTGGGCATGCGTTACGGCCGGGAAGTCAACATCTACATTGCCTCCCACGCCATCGCGCTGCACCTGAACTATCGAGCCGGAGGCCAGGCAGCGGTCCAGTCACTTTTGCAATCGCAGGCTCAATACGAGTCTAACATATTTTACAGAAATCACTGGCGGCCTGTCACCCTTCGAGCGTTAGCGGATCTCGATCCTTTTACAGATGGCGGTTTCGCCCAAGTGCTCCCCATAAGTGAGGAGATGATCGCAGGTATCTAGGGAATGCTACGGTTCGACTGCATGCATGCGCATCCCTTGGAACGTCGGCGGCGGCCCGTTCACGGACCGCATTGCAGTCGCTTGAGTCAATGATTACTATCACCGAGTCCGGTAGTTACCTGGCTGCATAAACCACCGCCTTCGCGCGGCACGCACGCGTGCCGCTTGCTTGAAATTTCCAAAAAGGCTTCGTCTTGACATGTCGTATGCAATCCTTCCCGCCTCCGAAGACTTGGTAGAAGAGATTGAGGTCTGGCTTGATTCCGAAGAGGCTCACTATAAAGCGGCCGAAGCGGTTTGGTCAAAGGCGCCAATTGATAGCCTAAAGCCAACGCGTGGCTTCAGATGCAACTGGGATCTGGTCAAAACGAACTGGCGTGAAGGGCGCACGCCGCTTGACGTTCTCGTCAAGGAAGGGATGGCCATCGGATTTCTCTTCGGTACCGACATCCTCGAGATTCATCCGGAGTACCGCGGGCATGGCCTCGGAATTCTGCTATCGGATTATATGCTCCGGCGTGTCTCTGAAGAGAACTACTGCGTTCTGGAAATCGAGATCGCGCCGCACACCGCTGAGCCATTCTGGCTGCGGCAGGGCTTTGCCCTGCTCGATGACGAGGTCCACTTTCGAAATGGCTTACATGCATTTAAAACCATCCCGCGGACCTTCTCCCTGGGCGCCGGACCAAGGGTTCCGGTCCAGATAATGTTCCTCGACGAGAAAACGGCCTACTACGGTGGCGAGCCCTTCAACACATTCGACGGAGAGGGAGAGCGTCTGGCCGACGGATCAGTCCAGCTCCCGGAACGGGTGCACGGGTATTCACCGCTGCTCCGAGTGAACACGGACAATCATATCCGCATCATCGTCGATGGGAACGAAATCTATTCGGGCCGGTCCAAATATGGGCAGGCCCACGGCACGAGTCGAGACCCCTCCGGTCATCACTTCATCGAACGCGTGCAGCCCGGTTAGGAGGTCCGCCGCAATACCAAAGACGGTTCTGTTTCTGGCCTCTTTCGAGTCCGATTTTATCACCGGGGTTGAGCTGACAGTCTATGGTGGCTGGGCCCAGAGCCTAATATCCGGTTTGCCAAACCGACAGGCATGGGCCTCCGAAGCGCGAATTTCGCTTAATTCAGATCAACCTTCGCAAGAGTCGCCAATCTGGGGCGCCTCGCAGCAGGATGGCGGAACCTTGCGGCGCGACGCCTGGAAAGCGGCCGCGTTGAGGATTGGACCAGTTCTCCGGATGTTATTGGAAGTTCCTCGACATCACCTTCAACGTTTCGAAATGGCGATCCGGCACGACATGTCACCAGGTCAGGCTGTCGGTAACGTGAGCGTGGTCAGCTTGTTTCCATCCGGATCGCGAAGATAGGCTACGAAAGAGCCGTTCGGACGTTCAGACGGGGGGGTAAGTTCCGTTCGTAATGTCGTCCAAACTGTGAGACGACCAACCCGTATTCGTTGGTAAGTGCCACCACCATCCGGTGGCAACCACGCGCCAGCATTGTTTCTGCCATTCGCAAGCCCAAGACTTGGTCAATTAGACGACACACCACAGATTTTGGACGGACTTTAACGGCATCTAATGCACTTGAACCGGCCCACTCTTGATTGCCTTACCCTCTGGCATCGTCACCGCAACGACGAGACCCAACGCAACCATGCCAAACCCGACCAGATGCGACTAATGGGCACCCTGCGATATTGCGGGCTCCACCAATTCCCCCGGTGGACATGCGAGCCGCAGTGGTCGCTGTCATGATCGAAACGCGATTGCAATGAGCTGCGCCAACTCCGATAGAACGGATGTAATCCCTTCTCGTACTTCCAGTGTCCACTCGGCGCCCCTGCGACCTCGATGTCGGATGCTCCATTGCTGGCTCGGAAGCTGGCTGAATGTCGCAGGTGCATGGCTACGATTGGGAAGACTCACGTTAGGTCGAGAAAGCAAAGTTTACGGTAACAACTTTTGGTTACTCCTCGACATTCACAGTTGTATTGAGTCACATATGGAGAGGAGCTCGCCTGGCTGTTAGGCGCGGATATTCTCGAATTGCATTCGGTGGGGGATGGAATGGCTTGTAAGGTTCGATATTTATGTAGCGCTGGAATCCACCACCGCGAAGTGAAGGGCATCGAGGCCCTTGCGAAGGCCTTTCCTATAAGCTGGCTCATTTACGCGTCGCTCAATGCATTTCCGAGAAACAGTGCACCGATCGAGATCGACATCATGGTGGTCATGGACGACCGCATTGTGCTTTTGGAGCTCAAGGATTGGAACGGGCCGTTAAAAGCCAAAGGCGATTTGTGGATTCATGGCAAATCCCAGCGCTCACCTGTAGTACTGGGCAACGAGAAAGCGAAGAAGATTAAGGGGCTGCTCAAGAACCAGATTCCCCAGGTCGGGAAATGCTACGTGGACTCACGCGTCGTGCTAACGGGAACCTCGACGCGCGACCTTCTGTCCGACTCGGAGAAGCCGTACGTCCTAACTCTGGAAGAAGCCAAGCTGCTCGGGGATAAAAAGCAGCGGGACAAGTTGCTGGGTCCAGTCACGTTTACCCAGACCAAGCCCAACATGTTCGTCAAGGATTTTGAACGTGTCATCGGCAATGGATCCTACTTTCAACCCCTGAGAATGAGCTGGGACGGGTACAATGTGACCGACGAAGATTTCTTCGTTCACAGAAAAGATATCTGGCACGAGCATCGTGCGCAGCTTTCGCGGGAGGAGCGTGTCAAGGCCCTTCTTCGGCTCTTTCGGTTCGACAATCTTCCCGTCGGCCTGAACGAGCCCGGTGGACGGCAGCTCATTGCCGACCGGGAACTGAAGACCGTGGCATATCTCGGCGAGCACGGTAGTTGGATGGGCGAGAAGGGTATTCTCAAACAGGTCGGCACGTCTCCGGACGAAATTCTTACCGAACATCACCAGCTACTCGCCATCCCTCCAGGTTGGACCACTCTTCGCCGCTACCTGCAACGCAACGGCGACGAACTACAAGGTGAGCAGCTTATAGACATCATGCATTCTCTTGCGTCGATGGTTGCTGAACTACATGACCGGGGCGTAGCGCACCGTGACATAGGCGACGACTCCATCTGGTTGGGCTCGCCTACAAGCATGGCAATGACAGGGTTCTACTCAGCCACCTTGCCCGACGACCAGTCTGTTTCAGACTATTTGGAAATTCTTGGAACCTACTCTGAACCGGAACCAAAATGGTCCGGCTTATCGCCGACCGCCAAGCAACGGGATGTACGGAGCCTAGGCTTGCTCATGAACGAGCTTTCCAACCTTGATGGTGGAAAGAACGCATTCCCCGACGGGTGGCATGACCTGGCAAGCAAGGCAATTGCCTCGCCAGACGAACGTTACACCGATGCTCGCTCGCTGGCGGACGCTCTCGGGGAACTGAGAACGCCGTCCGGTCCGACAGTCGATCAATCCCTTCTCGACGAATTCCAGACGACAAACATACCTTATGTGTTGTTCCCGCCCGAGGGATTGCCGTCGAACGGCGGCCATTCCACGCGATACGACAGCAGCTACCACGGCGACAAAGTACTTGTGAAGGTTTGGAACGGGCTCCTGCGTGGAGATGCCCGCCGTGATCATTCTCTTCTCGCCATGCTTGAAGCTGCTGCGAGCCTGAAGGTCCTACCACAGGCTGGAGTAATGCCCGTCGTTGCCAGCGGCCTGTCGCCTATTGGACCCTTCGTGGTTACTAGATGGGTGGATGGAGTATCACTGAAAAGGTACGCCGCGCCGGACGCGCAGTGTTTTCTCACCGTGACAGGCAACCTCGTATTGGCTGTCAATGGCCTTCATGCCCGCGGTCTGGCGCATGGAGACTTGCATCCGGACAACGTCATCGTTGGCACCGATCTCTCAGTGACCTTGATTGACCTCATGGATATCTCCCCCGTCGGCACGGGTCGGGTACGAAGCACGGCGTGGGTTCCCGAAGATCACGAAAGGCGCTCGGACGAACAAATCGATCGCTTCGGCGTATGCCGCATTGTGGCTACTATGGCGCAAGACGCGAAAGACTTCGCGCTCCCGGCTGTCTTAAAAGTAGCGAATGAAGAACTGGATAGAGTGGTGATCGAAACCCTTGATCCGCTCTTGGAATCCATTTCTTTGGAGCTTAAGCGCATCCGAGAGCCCCCGACGAAGTCATTTTCACTTCGGTTTCCAGGCATAGAAAAAACGACGCTGGTCGGAGACGACGGGAACTTGTGGGTGACCTCAAACAGGACTCCGGCCGGTATCGACGTATTTTGGATAACGGGACTGAACACCCGGCTATTGCTTAGGATGCGCGGCAATGACGTCGATGGCGTCGAAGTCGCCCCTGTGAACTTCAATCAGCTCGGCAAAGGCGAACGACTGAAGTTCGAGCTGTCGGTCGATCCTGGAACTGAGACGGGCGTTCTGGATCTTGCCAGATATCTTCGCGACCTGGTACCGCCTGAAACGCCCGTACCAGCCGAACTGGGAGCGCCGGACTGGGAAGGCGAAGCCGAAGATGCTGAGGAAGACATCGAGTTAGAGCCTGAAATCACATCGATCAACGCAAGCACCTCCCTCGACATAAGTGGGATTTGGCTTCGAGCGGCCGAAATTGAGGAAGATTCGGTCTTGCGTGTCCGTCTGGATCGCCGCATGCCCGACCAGGGCAACTCTGCAACTTACGAATACGAAACCGCACAGCCTCTCGAATTCGAAGACGAAGATACGGTCGAAGTCCGACTGGGTGGGTTGTCGGGGCGTATGATCGGTTTTCTCGATGTCCCAAACTGCGATACCCGACGGTTGGCGATCCGCGACCTTAGGTCCCCGGTTGCGCCAGGGGAATTCGTTTCGTTGGTCGATCGTCGGGATCGGGTCTCGAAAGAACGGCGCAGGCGGGCTGTCGAAAGGATCACGCGACGCAAGAGCGTCATCCACGACCTCATAGACTACTTTGATCCCACGCTGGATGCTCCCGAACTACGCTTCGACCTTTCTATCTCGGATGAGGAGTTGACGGGCTACAAACTTAACGACGGTCAGAAGGCCTCATTCCGGTCGTTGCTGGAGGTGGGTCCGATAGGACTCCTTCAGGGGCCGCCTGGATCTGGCAAGACAAAGTTTATTGCTTCACTCGCTCATTGGCTGTTGAGAAACGGTGGGGCTCGTCGTGTTCTTGTCGCAAGCCAGTCGCATGAGGCCGTGAACAACGTGCTTGAGGAGCTGTTGAAGACCTATCGAAAACAGGGCGGCCAGGCCGACCTCCTCAGGGTTGGATCACGAGGGGCGACCGAACGTGTCCGGCCGTACCAGGCCCGCTCCTTGAGAGACCGTTATCGCGTGCGTTTCGAAAACGGGCTTAAGACGAGAGTGTCCCATGCTGCGTCTGCCGCCGGCATTTCAAGGCAATTTGCCCACGATGTCGTCAATGTCGATTTGAAACTTGGGTCTCTTCAACGCGCGATCGAACTAGCTGGCGTCGCATCTATGGCGGACGCCGTTCGTGATGAGCGGCGTCGTTCCGTCACCCGCATGAGGACGCTCACGCGCGCGTTCACTCGCGAGGCCGCGCTTCTGCTGGGCAGAGAGGTGCATGAAGAAGATCCGGCAGTCGCTGCAATAGTGGAAGAAGCATATTCGGCAGTTCTTTCGGCTCATCCAAAAGTGCCGCGCGGCGATCTCGCGACGGTGAGACAGTTAGTGTCACTTGCCAATGAGTGGAAGGAAACACTTTCCTCAGGGCACCGAAATTTCGACGAGTTCCTGGCAAAAACCAGACGTGTGGTTGCCGGAACTTGTGTGGGGCTCGGGCAATCCCAGATTCGTCTGGAGCAAGGAACGTTTGACTGGGTCATCGTCGATGAGGCTGCAAGATGCACAAGCGGCGAACTGGCAGTGCCTTTGCAACTCGGCAGCAGAGTGGTCCTGGTCGGTGATCAGCGTCAGCTTCGCCCGATGGTCGAGCGAGCGGTGCAGAAGGCGCTTCAGGACGAGTTTAGCGGAGCTGGGAAAGCGTTGGCGCAGTCGGACTTTGAACGCGCGTTCGAGTCCACCTACGGTTGTCGCAACGCTCAGGTTCTGGATGAGCAGTATCGAATGGTTCCCGTGATCAGTGATCTCGTTTCAGAAACGTTCTACGCTCCCCACGGCGTCAAGTTGAAGCCGTCTCCAGATCGCGAGGCTGATCCGGCTTTCGCCGATTTGAAGGATGACCTTGCGACACCTGTCGTATGGTTCGACACGTCCGAAATGTCGGCTGCCAAAGAGCGAGACCGCAATGACGGGCGGGACATCTGGAACGAGGCGGAGATCGCCACGGTCATATCGATCCTCCACCGTTTATCCAGAGAAGAACCCTTGACCGATGCTCTGGCCAAGAGAAGCGAACCCGCCATCGGCGTCATCTGCATGTACAGCGAACAAAAGCGCCGTCTTGAAAGAGAATGGTCGCAGCAACCGTTCGCCGAGGGCTTTCGTCGATCTGTGGTTATTGACACTGTCGACGCCTACCAGGGAAAAGAAAACGAGATCGTGATCGTCACCTTGGTTCGCTCAAACGATCTTAAAGTTCCCGGTCATGTCGGACGCGAGAACCGATGCAACGTCGCGATGTCGCGGGCAAAAGAACGCCTGTACATCGTTGGTGACACTACGATGTGGTCAAGTCCCAAGTGTCACTCGCCTATGAGGACCGTATTGGCTCGACTGAAAGGCATGGAGAAGAACAGCGGAGACGTGCGGCCAGCGGGGGATATTGGACAATGAATACAACATCCGAAAGAATTGAAATCGACGAAGTCGACTTCCAGATTTCATGCCGTCGTTTCACCATTCGCGCCACTATAACCCGCGACCGTCAGCTTCCCGTGGTTGACGAGTTCGTGCTTCGGCTACTTTCCGTCCTCGATCAGATGCCCGTAGCTAAGATGCGGGCATGGTTTGGGTTCACAGAAAGCGAGATGCAAACGGTTCTTGTCGACATGGGACGGCGCAGCCTTGTGGAGTTGACCGGTGATGATCTTCGGTTGGCCCCTGCGGGTCGTGAGCTATTTCGATCGGTGAGCCGCGACGGCGTCCCCCACATCGTAGAAGTCGCACCACTTCTCGAAAGCGTATGGTTCGACCTGGTAAGCCGCAACATGGTACCGCGATCGCGAGCGCGACCGACAGATTATCTCGTCAAGGTTGCCGAGCAACCAAGCGCACGGGAAATGCCGGAGGCGTTCGCCATGGCTGCATTCGAAGAGAACTTTCGGGATTATGCTCGCAGGATAAGACGTTTCCCTGATCCTGATGCGGTGAACCTTTACTCAATCTCGGACGTCGAGGGCGGCGTGTACGGATACCAGGTCCTTCGGGCAAAACTGGTCCTCGACTTGGACCGAATGAAGGTCCGGCCGATATTTTCCGATCTCACCGACAGCCCCGCGAACTATCAGACCTTGACCGTAGCCGCCAACGACGCTTGGCAACTTGTATCGGGGCCTGACAGCACCGCCACTACGGCGGCTGAATTCGAGCGGATGACGGGGAACGCCCGGTTCACTCCCGTTATCAACGAGCCCGACAATGCTGAAGCATGGCTCGAAGTATTTCAACTACTTGCCACTCCCATTCCGGGGTTCAAGCTGACAGCAGGCGCATCCTATCTTGGTTTCAACCTCGAGCCGGTGCTTACAGCGATTTCAGATTTGAAACCCTCCGACGATGTCTGCGAGATTATTTGGCTGCGTCCCAGCGGATCGACTTGGGGACGCACACAGAGGGTTGCAGAGGCGCTTGTAAGCATAGGAGACGCCTTACGAAATGCTGGAAGAACCAACGTTGGAACGGTGCTCGCCATGCCGCGTTCGACGAGCAAGGCCACTAGAACAAACCACAAGCGCTTGTTCGCTCGTGGGGTCTTGTTGCCGCAAGGCCATCTGCCAGCCAATCTGGAGGTGCTGATAGTCGCTGGCGTGGTTGCGGTTGTGAACGTGCATCTCCCAGTCGGCGGCCACTCCGTACCAATTGGAAGCGTCGTCTCGGACGCGAGAAGGCTTTCCAGAATTTTGGAACGCCTAACGTCTGGGAACGGTGATGGTTGGGAGGAACTTTGGCGTGCGATGCCAGCAAAACCGAGCGACGAAGATGACAGCAACGAAAGCTATCGGACACTGGACACGATTTGATGGTCCGCAATACTTAAGGTCTTTTCTCGCATGGCCGGGCTGATTGTGATTCGGCTGAGGTCGTGCGGCATTTCGCAGGCTTGTCGGTGTGATGACAGAACAGGTTTCTTGAGGCTGGACCAGACTTCCCGACGTTGCGCTGTATGCGCCCCCGAGATCCGACACTCGTTCCGAGGACCTAATATATTGAGGGCCCCGATACGCTCTGTCACGCGTCCCCAAGGAGCTACGTTCGGCCCCTTCGCGTGAAATTGGCTTCCATCTTTCTCGTCAGGGTGAATCCTTAATCAGAGATCTTACTACGCAGACCCTTGAGACTGGATGCCATAAGGCTCGGCTCAAAGAAACATGGGGTTCGTTGGGTCCGTGGATTCGCAGACCGTCGCGCGTTCTTGAAGTTGTGACAAGACCTCGTTGTTGACCCCTTGACTGACGATCGCTCGGGTAACTTGGTCGCCGTCAATTACAATTGGGCGAGGTAGATCTGGTTTCCCTCTGTGAACGCCGATGCTGCGTAGATCTCACTGTCCTTCGTAGAGCGGTTGAGCTCGCTGTAGAATAGTTGCGCCTTTGTTATTTTCTGCGAGCCGAATGCGATCTCAGTCAGAGCTAACTTGTTGCCGACCTCTGCCGCGCGTTCGGCATCGAGCTTCTCTTTAAGGAGCAGGCAGATTGAATTTAGGCGGTGAGGCAACGCCAAACCGAGTGGCAGGTACCGGATCTGGTTTCCGCCATCGACGTAGATCTGAGCTGAAGCCGTATCGAACACGGCGACCTGCATCAGGTCTGGGGCAGCCGCATTTCCTGGAGCCCAGGGGATCGTGAAGTCGGCACCGCCTGCATCCACTACGATATCTGCTGGTTGCAGACCTACCGCGGCACCATACACGTCAGCTAGAACCTTGAGCTTCACCGGGTTCTCGATCCGAGTGCGGAGGCAGTTCGAAGTATCCGGGCGACCCGCTCTTGCCGCTTCCATTTCTTCCGAAGACGATTGTCAGGGCTTTCGGACAAAACTTGATCGATGCGTCAGGAACAAGCCGATTGACGTTCGTTACCTTAACGACCCCTTTAAGAACAATAGGGCGGTGCTTACCGCCCCCGAAATGCTCTTTGCGGAATGGCACGGGCTCCGGACATTCCGCGCCGACCATACACCCGGCCGACTTCTTGATCATGGCAAGCAGTTCGTCGCTGTCCCACTGGGCAAGTTCGGTACTCACCGCCAAACGCCGTAATGGGTCCTGCTTCCAAAGCGACAGTTTTCCCTACCACTGCGAATTGTCGTCAATCGGTTCAGCTCTCATCGGGCTTCGCCACCGACGATCAGCATGCCATTGGACTCCACAAGCCTGCCCTCGCCCTTAAGAGCCTCGATCCGCTGCATTACCGTGTCTCGCAACTGGCTACTCGTCGCCTTGAACCCCAAGCCGCGGGAGACAGCGCTGACTGCCTGTTCCGACGTCGCCCCGAGGCTGGCGATAATGATGTGCTTCAGTCCCTGATCGATCTCCATCGGCGGGATGAACTCAATCTTCCTGAGGCTTTGCGAGATGACCTCCCTGCGATCCCGTAGGACGATAGGTGCGTCCTTCAACATCAAGAAACGGCCGTCCTGCACGACGTCACCAGAACGTACGGCGACATCGATCGCCGACCTAACATGCGTCTCGATACGCGCTCCAGCTCGCTGCAGACCCCACGCCGACCTGATACGCGTCACGATCTCGTCCTGGTGGATCGGTCCTTCGGCCGTCACGGTCTGCTTAACCAGTCCTACCACGACACCAAGGGGCGCTTCGTGCAGTTCGCCGACAACGTTCGGGCGAAGCTGTGCCTCTTCGTAACGGGATGACGACGCATTGGCATTTCCTACGCTCTCAAGCCCGATCTCTGTGACATCTGTACGCTCTATGGTGACGACCTCGACTGGAACCGCCCGTGACGTGCCGTGGTACCCTGAAGGATTTGCCAGCGCATCCGACTTCGCGCGCTCAATCGCTGTGACCAACCGATCCAGCTCGGCCTTCGGCCGCTGGAACCAGTCCGAACTCCAGATGCGGTGAATTGTCCATCCATGGTCTTCAAGTACCGCCTGCCTCAACCTGTCCCGGTCGCGTGCCGAACGGGACAGATGATATTCGGCCCCGTCACATTCGACGCCGATCAGGTAGCGACCTGGCACCTCTGCATCCGCGACTGCCAGATCGATGAAGAACCCGGCGATGCCGACCTGGGGATGCACCTGATATCCGTGCTCCTGCAAGGACGACATCACCTGCTCTTCGAAGGTGCTGTCCATCTGGCGGTCTGTGCGCTGGCTGATGGAAAGTCGACCCGTTCTCGCGTAGTGTAGAAACAGCTTGAAGGCGAAAACACCCTTGCCCTTGCCCCGTTCCAGATCGATGTCCTCGTCAGTGATCGACGAATATACTTCGCATCTTCGCTTCGCGCGACTGATGAGGACGTTCAGCCGACGTTCTCCGCCTTCCGCGCCCAGAGGGCCGAAGCGCATTCCCATGAAGCCCTGTGCGTTCTTCGCATATGCGACCGAGATGAAAATGACATCACGCTCGTCGCCCTGGACGTTCTCAAGGTTCTTTACAAAGAACGGTTCGTTCGGGTGCGCGTGGAAGAACTCCTCCGTCTGCGGGTTCAAGCGTCGAAGCAACTCGAGCTGATCCTGGATTTCACGACGCTGCTTGATCGAGAATGCTGCGACACCGAGAGACATGTTCGGATGCTCGAGCGCGTGTCTGATGATCGCTTCCGCGACAACTTTGGCCTCGGTCTTGTTCATCCCATCTTCAAAGACACCGCCTGCAACGTGATGGAAACGCAGGCCCATCCCTGCTTCCTGCATGAAGGGGCTTGGAACGATGAAGAGCTTGCTGTCGTAGAACTGCGAGTTCGACACTGCGATCAGGGACTGGTGTCGGCTCCGGTAGTGCCAGCGTAGCATTCGCTCCGGAAGACCTCTGGCGGAAAACAGTCCGAGTATGCTCTCGATATCAGAGACCTGGGCCCCGTCCTGATCGTCGTCGTCATCCGAGGTACCAGATGTCATCTTTGCGAAAAAGCGCGTTGGCGGTAGCTGACGTTCGTCGCCTACAACGACGACCTGACGGGCACGTGCAACTGCGCCGAGCGCATCCACAGGCTGGATCTGAGACGCTTCATCCATCACGAGAACGTCGAACTCAAGCAATCCCGGCGGAAGGAACTGCGCGACGGAGAGCGGGCTCATCATGAACACCGGCTTCAATGCCTGGATCGCAGGCGACGCCCTCTGCATCAGTTGGCGGATGGGCATGTGCCCCTTCCGACGAGCCATCTCTCCGCGGAGAACGCCTACGGGGCCGATACCCATCACTGCAGGAATCTTCTTGTGATGGGCTCTGACGACCTCCAGCCTCGATAGTGCCATCCGGCTGCGGTCGAGCGCGGCGAACTCGCTTACCAGTCGTCCGTGAACCTCGCCGTCGAACCGGACGAGCTCGGGATCATGGCGATGCTGATCGCGGAGAACGGCCTCGTAGAAAGCCATCTCGAAATAGGAGATGACGTCATCGGGATCCACGCGACCGTCATCCAGTCTTTCGACCACGAGGCCTGCTCCGGCTTCTGACGCATCCGTCGCCCTGCCCTTGTAGGCCGCCCACTTGGAAAGCTGCTCGTCGGTCTCGATCCATCGGTCGATCCGGCTCCGCATGAGGTCAAGCTCGGCGTCGTTCGCGCTCTCTGCCTGGATGACAGTCTTCCGGTCAGCCATGAGGAAGTCGAGGATGTCTCCGATACGGATGGCAACCGTGTCGCCCGACTCGCCCAACTGTTTTGCTGTATCGCAAAGCTCGGCTCTGTTTCGGACGCGAGATGCAAGTAGCCGGATGTCACTGTTCGTTGATACCCAGTCGACCACAGCGGCGAGAGCCATCCAGTCGGAATCAGCACCGTGCCATTGATCGCCAAAGGCTGACCGGCCGATCTCCTCCAACGCCTCGAAGGCTGCCCGTGATGCTTGCGCTTTGGAGAGGAGCTGGAGAGCATCGAGGCGAACTTCGTTATCGACCTGCGGGGAGCGGAAGAGAACTTTGAACTTCGTGTCTGCCTCAGCGATTCCATGGAAGACCGAACCCGCCGAGGTGAGAACAAGGCTTTCTGCTCCGGGGACGTCTCCGAACAGTCTGGCCGATGCTTCGCCAAAATCGTTCCATACCGATGCAAGATGCCCCCTAACCTCCTGCAGAAGTGTCTGCACCTGCTCGCAGCGCGCCGATACCGCAGCCTTGTCGCTCAACCTGCTCGCGATCTGGCGTGCCTCCGTACCGACGCCCTTGAGGCTCCTCATCCATAGAACGAGGTTCTCCAGCGGCAGTGGATCAGAGCGCTCGCCTCTCCAGTCCGCGCCGAAGGCCGACCGGCCGAGAGTGTCGCCGTCCTTCACAACCGAACGCGCCTGCTTGCCCTTCTGAAGAAGATCGAGGGTGCGGATTGTTTCCGCAGGCGAGGTTTCTGGCATGATCGTCTTGAGAAGCGCCTTGGCTTTCCGCCAGTCGCCACTGAAGAGTTTGAAGAGCTTCTCGCCGTGGATCGCTACAGCAGTCCTTGCGGCCGTCAGATCCACATCCCATGCCTGATCAGAAATCTTCCCGGACAGCTCCACTTGGATTTCCCGGAAAGTGGATACCGCCTCGGCAAGATCGCCTGCCTGGTCGAGGCCACGCTCCCATATTGCGGCGACAAACGCGTCCGGGCTTGCGTCTGGAGCCTCACCCACGCGTTGCCCGATCACGATCAGCCTCTGGATCGACGTCAGCGTCGGAGTTGCGTTCACACCGAGCAACGTACGAAGGGCGTTCGCAGCATTCAGAAACCGGGGGATCAACGTGTCGAGTTGAGCGATCGTTGAAAAACTTGATGGTGAAAACTGCCTTGGCAGTAGGCCGAACTGCGATTCTATCCGTGAAATGTCGGTCAACCAGGCATCGTCGCCGAACAGGACGTCGACCGCCTTTCTGAGCTGAGTGAATTCAGCACCGTCCTTCACCGCCCTGCCGATAGATGAAGGATCGGTATGCCAGACCGGATCCGCGATCGCTCCAGGTTCAATGCCGTCGGGAAGCGAGGCAACTCGTTCCGCAAGTGCAATCTGGTGCTTGAAGGTGGTGATCGACATCGCAGGCTGCTGCTCAAGCCGCTCCGACACCTGACCCATTTCGGAAACGAGGCTTGTGAGATCAGTGGCTACCTTATTCAGGCGGCCAGTGAGGCGCTCGAGATCGAGAGGAGTGATGCCCGTGAGACCTACGCCGTACCACGGATGGTCGCTTGGCAGACCAATGTCCTTGATCCGTTCCGCTAGTTCCAGGAGCAGGGCGACGACCCTTTGACGGACCTCAGGGCTCCACTTCGTGGCATCCGCGAGCTCGATGTCAGACGGTGGAATTCCCTGCCTTCGTAGACGAGTAAGATGACCGATAACCTGGTAAGGCGTGAGTTCGTATGGTTCGTAAGCCGCGTGCATCCTGAGGGCATGGGCGTTAAGGCCGTCACGGGCCTCGGTCAGCCGTCGGTTCAGCGCTTCGCCGGATTCGCCCTTCGGCGCGCCGAGATTCCAGACGTGCTGCAGGTCGGCCAGGAGAGCACGTTTGTTGGCCTTGTTGCTATGGAGTTCGAGACAGGCTTCGCCGACACCAGCCTGGTCGAGACGGCGCTTCACGACCTCGAGCGCCGCCATTTTTTCGGCGACGAAGAGGACTGTCTTCCCGTCCGCCACCGCGGCGCCTATGATGTTCGCGATCGTTTGCGACTTGCCCGTTCCCGGCGGGCCCTGAATGACCAGATCCCTGCCCTTGCGCGCCTCGTGTATCGCAATCGTCTGAGAGCTGTCCGCATCGACTATATGCGTCATCTCGCCGGCGGCGATATGGTCGTCGATCTTCGCGTCTTCTGCGATCAGATCGTCTGTACGGGTGAAGCCATTGGAAACCAGAGAAGTGATGAGCGGGCGGTCGCTGAATTTCTTGTCCGCAGGCCAGAGGTCCGGATCGAGGTCGCGATACATCAGGAATTTTGCGAACGAGAAGAATCCGAGAACGATGTCGTCCGGCTGGACTGACCACGTTGGCTTAACAGCGACGGCTTCAGCGACCTTTGACGTATAACTCTCAATCGAGAACTCGTCCAAAGCCTCGAATTCCGGCATTTTTATCTTGTGAATGCGATCTAGGAATGCTTCGAGCGAAAGGTTCGATGCGAAGTCCTCCGGTCTCGCGCGCAACCTGAACCGCTCGGCTGCACTCCCTCTTTCTAGCGAAACGGGGACGAGGACTAGGGGAGCATACCGGATGTTCTCCGAATTATTCGGATCGATCCATTTCAGCGTACCCAATCCGAGGTAAAGGATGTTCACCCCCTGCTCTTCTTCCAGGGTTCTCGCGTCGAAATAGAGATCGAGCAGACGTTTCTGCAGGCCATTGGGCGTCATACGCGTTTGCAGCTTCGTATCACCGTGGCGGATCAGGCGGCCGCTGTCGTCCTTCTCGTCGTCGTCTGGAAGGGCTAGTTCGACGAGCGGCTCGTCTTCGCCTTCCGGGGTGTCCCTGCCCTTGGCTCCGGCCAGGAAGGTCATCGCCTTTCCGTCGGTTACAAGTATGCGGAAGACTTCTGCGGACTTCTCCTCAACGATGTCGATCGTCTTGGCGCTTTTTGAGAACCGTGGCACGTTCAGCAAACGATTACGTGCACCTAGATCGAGCAGCTCCATTCGGGCACGCTCGATTTTTGCCTCCACCGAGAGACTGCTTTGGAAGACGGACTGCTCCGTAGCGGTCTCGGAACTGGCATCGATACCTGACATGCACACACCCCCAATTTCCCACTGGCAAGTCATGCATGAAGGTGGCACTCCGGTCCAGAGCACGGCAGGAAGTGACCGTCTTATCTTCGTTTACTAACAGTCTGCGCGTAGATGAGAAATCATACTTCGCCGGAGGCCGAAGTCATATTCCGCAGGCAGGGACGATAGGTTGAGCGGAAACCTTGCACCCAGCGGTCGACCCGTACCCGGCATCGCGCTCGCCACCTAAGCCTATGGATCTGGAGTATTGAAGACGTTAGTCAATCTCCTGGCCTACCGGACACAACGATGACCGACGAACATTTATTGGATTAGATCTTGTGGTGTTTCTAATCGCCGGCTACATTCCACAACCAGACAGGGTAATAGCCTGTTACTGAGAGATATCGTCACCAGAGATTAGTCCTGGTTTCGAAAACAATTCCTCGATTGATTGCTTTGCTGGCACGAACGTGACTTCGAATGAGCCGTCGAAGTCATTCAGTATCTGAGTGCCCTGGGACTTCGCAGCGTCGAGGACTTCGTCGATGCGGGCCTTGATTTCACTGCGCCGCCACTCCGTACGATTAGTCATCCGAGCCTCCGAATATCAATGAAGATCTTCCGTTCTGAAGATAGCGTCCAAGGAAATATTTGCATCAGAATTCCTACTCCGCACACAGGAATTTGCCAGTGTACAACGTTCTCCTCCTCGACACGAACATCGTCAGTCATATGGGCCTGAAGGTGCCCAAACCTGGCCTTCGCCCTTGGCTCACCGAAATCGGGACTGCGCGTCTTGCGATCTGCTATCCTGTCATAGCAGAACTACTGCGCGGAGCCCATCTGCTCGCACCGTCAAATCCCGACAGGGCCCATGAGATTCTAAATTGGGTGGCGGAAATTCAACGGACCAACTTCGTTGTCCTCCAGATGAACCTCGAAGTCGCCGATGTCTACGCGCGCATGACATCAACGCCTCGACTGAAGTACATGTGGACTTCAGATGGAAAGTCGAAACGAAATCGGCTCGGTCATGACCTGATGATTGCCGCTGTCTCTATCGTACACCGGACGCCGATTATCACCGGCAACATCGGGGACTTCCTGGCAATCGATCAGAGCTTTCCATTACCGGGCGTCTACCACCCATATGAGAATGTATGGTACGTGGCTCCCCCCTTCGAGGTTCCGCTTCCCTTGTTCGATAGGGCAAGGTGTGATCCGGAGACGCATCTTCTACCCGCCTTGCATTAATTCCTCAGAGCTCGAAGAAGCATCCGGCGCAAGCAACTTTTATGTTGCTGACCTAGTAATACCGGAGCCGACCGTGGTCACGGCTGCTGGCGAGGTGCTTGTCGACCCTGTCTCCACTGACAGTTCCCTCGACACATGCTTCGTCCGCGATCTTTTCCAGCGCAGTTCTGTTTGCATCAAGGATCGCCCTCGCACGCTCCATTTGCTGACCGAGCAATCGCTCGACCCGCGTGAAGATGAGCGTGTTGGACCTGCGGAGAGCGTCGAGCTGTTCCGACGTCGTCGCGTGCAGGTGACCGAGTGCGTCGCCCATCCCGAACTGGACTTGCATGCGGGTTGCAAGATCAGCCGACCGTTGAAGGTCACTACCCTTCCCACCCCCGCTTCCCGTTGTGAAGCTCCCAAGCAGGACGTCTTCGGCTGCCATCCCTCCCAATAACATGGCGATCTCGTCGAGGTATGACTGTCTGCTGACGAATAGTTGTGACGGCCGTACGAATAAGGTTTCACCGCTTGGAGTTGGAGATGTCGGCCGGAACGAAGGCGCGACGGTGATCCGGTCAAGGAACCCGATTTTCAGAATGGTGCCAACGACAGCGTGTCCGGCTTCATGAATGCTGACGATTCGCCGATGAATACCTTCGATGGGAATCGCGGGATGGATGGCCGTCCGGAAGTCTCTAATTGTCACAGGCCTCCGGCTCTGGCGTGCCGCCCGCCGAGCCACCCTCACCAATCTCGCGATGTCCGCGGCGGCGAAGCCCTCAGTCGACTCCGCAATTTCCAGAAGTTCCTTATTCCGAAGGCTGACACCGACCAGTGTTTTCAGCATTCCGTGCCGTTCGGCGCAATCAGGCAGACCGATGAAAAAATGGGAACCAAGCCGACCCGACCGCAGGAGGGCGGGATCGATCTTCGACGGATCATTGCAAGCGCCGACGACCACGACGCCTTCGAGGCGGCTCGATCCATCGATGCATTCGAGCAAGGCGTTCACAACTTCGGTTGAATATTGGGCGTGGCGGCTGTCGAACTTTGATCTGTCTCCGATGGAGTCGAACTCATCTAGTAGCATCACGCAAGGTGAGTGTTTGGATGCGGTCGAGAAGTCTTCCCGCATAGCTCTCAGCATGTCTCCTAAATGGCCTTTCGACTGCCATTGGGCGACGGATGTCGCAAGGAAATGGGCGTCACACGTTTTCGCCAGTGCGGCTGCGTAGAACGTCTTACCTGTTCCCGGTGGGCCGCCTAGGAGCATACCGGCGTCGATCTCACTCCATGCGATCCGACCGTATCGCCAGTCTGAGATGTCTTTTGCAAGCGCAAGGCCCCAGTCTTTTGCTTGGCCGTATCCGCTGAGGTCTTCCAAGCCATATCCGGTTGCCTGAGGTGTCGCAGGCATCTTGGTGGCCGTCATCTCTGCCAGCTTGGAAATTGCGGTTTCCGCAGAACGCCCCGGTCTCAGCGCTGCGAACATCTCCTCCAACGGAAAGCTGAGTAGATCCTCGGCCTGCCGGGTAGTCGTGGCGATGCCGTTGCCAGCCCGAAGCGCGGTCGAAAGGTGCCTGGGCGCAATCAATCCGACCTCGATGACGTTGTCCGCCGCTACTGCGAGGAAAGGTGGAAGTTTCTCATCTGACTGCAGGAGGACGACGAGTGATTTCTTCTCAAGAAGGAGCGTCTTAGCTTTCGAATAATCGATCACCCCACGTAAGCGCTGCTCCACCTTGGCGATGTTGAACCCAGTTTCGTCGAGAATAACGCGGTCCAAGACCGTGGAAGCATGATCCATTGACAGTTCCGAATGCAGCCGGAAAACGATCGTCCGATGCCGCCGATCGCGCAGCAGGTCTGCCTTCCGGACCGCCTCGCGCATCAGGAAGATATAGGTATAGTCTTTCAGTGTGGGCTGGAAGTCGCGTCTTCTCATCGCGCCGCCCTCCCCGTGGAAAGTCGCAGGGCCGTCTGTGGCCCGATGAATTCGTCGTCGAGATCGATCGAGATGTGCCGGCCCAGAACCAGCGAAGCGATGCCCGCCATCGGCTGAATCTCGCGGAAAAGAGGAAAGGCATCTACAACTGTGATCGAACTGCATTCCTCAAGCGCTGCAAGGATGCGGACCCGGTCCCCCAGGGGCGTTCGATACCGTCCATATCGCAGCAGGTCTTTCGCATTTCTTAACCGGATACTGTCGGCGAAGGATGCTGGAGCAACAACCCGGTGAGCAAGCCGTCGCTCCGCCGCGGCTTGCGTCACATGGGAGAGATCGTCATCGCTGACATCGACAAAGCAGCCGTTCCCGTCCTCGTAGCAGACAAGCAGGTCGGGAACGTGAAAACCTTGAGGGGTCGGCAATTCGGCTGGAATACAGATCCATGACGCGACTTCGTCATCGAAGTCAAGCAGGCAGGCGAAGTCTCTCGACGCCTGGGTCCGAAACCTCGGTTGGCCGTCGATGCGGATGCAGGCGGTAGGGAAGAATACGGCGGCTGCGGTTCGCTCATGGGCGAGTTCGAGTGCGCCGAAAACCACTTGATGCGATCTGCTCATAACAAATATCCCAGACAGATAAGATCGGTGTCGCCTGGCGGGGCGACAGTGACGTCATCGTGTCTGGGATATTCGGAGCGCGTAGGTCATAGTGAACAAATAAAGAACATAACGACGGGCGTCAACACGAATTTTGCTTCTGGCTCACGGATCAAAGAGCGCACGTCGGCTGATCACTTCGTCTCGAAGATGAGTTAGTTCGTCAAGGCTCTGTGCACCATGGCTGAACTCGCCATATTAAGACCACGTGGGATTGGTGAGATCGAATGTCAGGTCGCCGGTCACTTCCTGCGCACGAGCCACCATCTTTTCCTGCGTAGGCTGATGGGGTGGCATCGCGTCGCTGTTCTCAAGAAAGAACGGGCGATGATTTCCTTCCTAAACGGGTAGCAATCCGGCGAACCTGGGCGGAACATGAAAACAGCGCTGTGTCCGGCTCGGTCGGCCTGCTCTAGTGCAACTTGCCGTCCATCTGCCGCGTAGCTCGCCCTTTATGCTCTCTCACTTCGTAGTCTAGCCCGATTGCTTTGCGGACTGTACCCGAAGCACCGTCGGCACCTACGAAATAGCGGCAAGTGACGGGAGAACGATCACCATTCCTGTTCCAGTCCTCAGCGACCGACACTACCTCGATTGAGGCCTTACCGTCGTCCTTACAGATCGCAACGACGTGGTACTCTATTCGACTTAGATACTTCGGTTGGTGAGGAGATCAGCCAGTACCTGCTCGATAATTCCTCAGTTAGAAGAGAGGACGTTGTCGTACGGGCTACCAGAGACGCGTGAGTCCATCCGGGTCAGAGGCACTTGATCCAGCATGAACTGCGTGAATGCGGCCGGGTAGGCGATTGCATCCAGAACGCCGATCGAAGCCAGCAGCCCCTGACCGCGTGCGATGACATCGTGACCTTTTCGAAGCTCCAGAAATGCCGTGGGCTCTTGAGCAAAATGCAATTTTACTTGAGAGCATCACGGAATAGCCATTGCAATCCGAACAGCACGGTTCCGCTCAGGCCAACCGTAAGTACCCAAGCGATTATTTGCATCGCAAATGTGCGCCAACGTGGTGTTGTCAGCTTTTCTTCAACGATCAGCGGCTTAGTCCACCTCAGCCAGCCAAGTCGCATCCTGTCGCCAATAGTGGGATCGCCATCAATAGAGGTACACTGAAGGTAGGACATCAGGCAGCGCCAGTGCTTCTCGATTCTAGGAGGCACAACAAGCCAAGGCGGTGCTCTCAGCGGGGAAGGATCGGTCATAAATTCCAGAACGATAGCCGATTCTTGCTGCGCGAAGTCTTCAGTTATCGCAGGGGCCAAGGTCACAATTACCGCTCCGTTGTCGCCGCGTCGGTATCTTAGCGATGCACCGCGTTCAACAAGATGTCGTTGACGCAGGGACGGCAGACCGTCCTCCTGGACAACGAGCTCTTTGACACCTTCAAACGGTCGTTGACCGTAAAATACCTCAACAGTGCGATCATCTATCCCCCCGTTCCGTCCTTTTGGCGCGACTTGAAACCCGTATAATTCGGCCACATGACTATGCCGAGGATCACTTGCGGCAACTTCAGAGAACCAATCCTTGGAATGGCTCGCGAACCACTTAAAGTACTCGACACGTTGCCGTCTGCTTTTCAAGATGATTGAACTCCCAAACTGTCGCTTATGCATTTTCATCGCAATACAGCATGAATTCCCCACTTGGCACTACCAGTTGCAAGGGTATTGAAGCCTTTCGGCCCATTCGTGGAGCGAAGATGCTTACGTCGTATCCGCTGCATGCAAAGGAAAATCTTCGTCGTGGAATCAAATTGCAGTAATGTCTGCTAATGGAGCGAGAGGGACCATCGGCAATCCGCCGATGATCACGAACCTACAGTTCAATCTGCTCAATGATCCGCTGAGCATCGTCCACCTCGACACCCAGGTATCAGACGGTGCTTTCAAGCTTGGTATGACCGAGCAGAATCTGCACGGCTCGGAGGTTTCAGTCTTCTTGTAAATTTGTGCCGCCTTAGTTCTTCTCATGGAGTGGGTCCCATAGGCGCGGGCTTCAAGTCCGATGGACGTTACCCATCGCCGCACAATCCGGGCGTACTCCCTCGTCGACAGATGCTGCGACGTCTTTCCAACAAAGCTATGCCGCCGCCCGGAAGCGCATGGCGGTAAGCTCAGCCGAGAGGTTCGGGTCGACAGACAGGTCAGAACGTATCAGGCCGTGGCTCCAGCGGTCACCAGAGAATGGTCGATGCCATGGAGGGCAGTCGACGATGGGATACCAGCACACCCCGGCTATAACAGCACCATGGAACACCGCGATATCTACCTGCTCTAGCACGTGCCGGAGCCAGCCGCCCTTGTTGAGGCCTGGATATCGGCGAAGATGGATCGGATGTCCGTCGTGCCAACTGGTCTCCGACACCATGATCGGCTTGCGGTAACGGTTCCATGTCCCAAGCAAGACCTTCACGAGCGACGTTCGGGCCGTATGCGGGTAATAGTTCACCCCGACGACGTCCACATCGACCGCGGAAACGATTGCGTCTGTTGCCTCGAACTGGCGCTCCCCCACTCCCGTGATAGGGTCGTTCGTTAGAATGCCGACATCGGGATGATGATCCCGAGCGACCTTTGCCATCAGCACTGCCATCTCGACAGCCTCGTGACGCGGCATCCCGGCGATCATCGGATAAAGCGAAGGCTCGTTGACAGGACAGAGCCACAGCTTTTCATTTCCATTCACCGCAAGTGCCGCCTCGGACGCGATGCGAACACAACGCACCGGATCCTGATTGCGGTGATAATGGGAAAGGTCCCAGATCGCTTGAACGCCCGCGTCTCTTGCTACAACGAGGCGAGCGAGCGCGTGGTGTCCGGGGACGAGGCCGTCGCGGATCGTGAGAAGTCCGTGCTCGCGAGCAATACGGAAATGGTCGGCTAACCGGGCATCCGCCGTGTGCCCGGTCGTGACGAGAAGGTCGTGCCGGCCGCGATGGACGAGGCCGCACTCGAAGCCCGCCATAATGGGACTTCGAAAGAACGCACTGTGGCGGAGGTGTAGCGGCAGTTGTCGAGTCACGTCCATGGTCTTCACTACCACGAGTGCGTCGGATCTCGTAGATGGGCAATCTGATTTCATACCACGATCCGGCTTAACCTAACCAAGGCCGGCGCGAAGCCAGTCTCTTCTGGTTTCCGGCTGGTGTGACCAAGGAAGCCGGCGCGCAAGACGCCCCAACAGAGGGTTAGAAGCGCGACAATCGTTGTGCCTTGCACTCGCTGAAGGGATGTGGGTATCTTGCTCCGGTTTCCGGGAGGTAAGATGCGGCTCGTCATTACGCTTTGGACAGTTTCCTTCCTTTCGCTTGGCGCCTCTCAGGCATTCGCCTGGGATCGCGATACTGTTGCTCGAGAGATCGAAAAGCTGTGCGAGGAGCGTAATCCGGATGACTGGCCGGGGCAGGAGTTCTGCATACGAAAACAGCGTGAGGGCTTAACGTCCATAAGGCCTCCTAGGGGTGGCGACGCTGAGTTTGATGCAGCCTACGAGAGCTGCAAAACGTCAGCCGAGAGTGCGTATGATTTTGATTTCATCAGTACCTGCTACGATTTCAAGGCGGCGCCAATTGCATCGAAACGCAAGGTAGCGGCTGCTCAGAAGCAGGCCGGTGAGTTCATTACCGAATACGACGGTTCGCCGGTGATTGTGCAGTGCTCCTTCGTAAGTGGTCGCAAGTTAGAAATCAGACGGCGAGAAAAGCTGGCTGATGCAATACTAGTCAAGTTCGGCAATGACCCGCTTGTCGCAGGGCGTTCCGGTGTTGGATATTCGTATTGGTGGGGCAACCCGACCGGCGTTGATTCGAGGCTCGACGGCAATCAACTCAGAGACGGCGGAAGTCACCCCGCGACGCTTTTTGTGGGGAGCTGTGACTATCGCTGAGGCTAGGACTCCCCAGCCTTTGCAGCTTTGATGCCTCGGTCTATTTTCGCCGTCAGAACGAACAGGAAGTTACCTAACGCCTCTGCAAATTCGACTGATTGCCGGGCCTCGTCGGCAGTCATGTGAGGGCGATTGACATCAGCGTGTCTTGGGCGGTTCGAACCCAGACGTACTTCGTGCGCCCAGTCCGCCATCCCTTGCGTCAACACATTATCGCCCACAGCTTTGTCGATACGATTGTACAGGGATCCTTTTTCATAACCTTTTGCTTTCAGCATCCCATCGACTGCACTGCCGGCCATTACTGCGGCGGCGTCAGGGGCATGCAAGGTCTCAAATGCTTGCTGCAGGAATCTTCGAGCTATCTCGGGGATGTCTTCATGCGCCATTTTTGCATTTGGAAAGTTTTCCTCGACGTGAAAATTGCGCCCATCAAAGATCGCTCGGGCGCCGACGACGTCGCCACATGACGAGCAAGTATAACATGCCCACCATCTTTCCTGCCCGCCGTCGGTACGCGGCATTGCACGAGGACTAGCCCAAACGACAGAAAGCCTGGGACTGGCGATCGCGCACTGCGGACACCTAGCAAGATCCAGCAAAAGATCGCCCATTAAGGACGTGTCGATACTACGATCTGGGCGGACGTAGCGCCTTTCGACCGCATAGCCGTCGCGAAGCCCAGCAAGGCCTTCCCTGAAGAGGGACATGTCCGCTTCCAGATCATCTGGATGGGTGACGTCGGCGAACGGCGTTCCGTTCAACGTTTCGAAAGGCATTCCTACAAGTTTCTAAAAGGCGTCGTTGCCCCGTTGGATGCGCCATCTGGTGTTGACGACTGCAATGCCGATCGGTGCATGATCGAAGGCAAAGTAGAACAACCCAAGGCGGACTTACGCGCTGTCTTGTCTAGGATCGTCCGGCATTATTGGAACCTTTGAGCATCCCGGTAAGAACGCTCATTCCAAACAAATAGGCAACCCGTCGGCGAGAGCAAGCGAATTATCACGTCAGGGTAGTGCAAAGGGTATCTTCCATCTTGAGGCTCCGGTTCAACAATCCAACGTTGACATGATGATTCGACGGCACCCCTTAAAATCGGTGCCTTGACAGGCGGCGATCACGCGACATTTGGCATGCCATGAAACCAGTAGTCCCTCCGACCCCCGACGACCATCCAGACCGCTTCCTGCAGTGTCAGGAGGCGATGGCAGGTGTTACCGAGGTCGCTTTGTCTGCGATAGATGCCGGGTGGAAGCCCGAGGAAGTCGCCGCGGCGCTCGTCGAACTTGCGGACCACATGATGCTCGGCGTTATCGCCGGCCGTGATATTGATAGAGATGTGGCTTTCGTCAGAAGACGGTGACCGCATCTACGGTAGGACCAGCCGAGCATTACTGCACGCTTCGCTAATCAAGTGTCATCCCCAGAGCGAGATGAAGTCGGCCGTCGCTGGATAGCGTTATTGGTTCGTCGAAGACTAGGGTCCGAATGCGCTCTGCATGGAAGATGCCCTCGCCCCTATGCGATAGCGAAGAAATTCCCAGCTAGATCGCATTTGATGGATTCCCTTTTCGGCACTGAAAGCTTCGAACCGGTATGGGGGCTGTATCACATCGCTACGGCGGGGGCCTTCATGCTGACAGAATCCGAACTTCTAACTACGAAAAAGCTTGCTCTTCTGACGCTGCGAGAGCAGATGACCTCCATCATTCTCGAGACGTCCCGGCACGTCGGAGAGATTGCCCGTCGAATGGATCCAAAGGCAGTTCGCGCCTTTCTCCGGACCGAGTGCGGCCTACCCTCCTCCGAACTCACGACATACGTTCAGCTTGCGGAACAGCTCGGCGATCGAATGGATTCTTTGAAGGGTCGGAACGTCTCCTTCCCCTTGGCCAAAGCTCTCGTAACGGCCGACGACGTAACGCGGCGGGAAGCGATCGATCAGATCGAGGCAGGGTCGATGCTCGACGTCCGCGACGTGAAGGCGATCAGCCGCAGGATCCAGGAAGCAAGGTTCGACCCAGCCGATCTTGAACTTATCAAACGCCGGAAGAAGGTTGCCCGGATGGCGGGGGCCAATCTGCGACGGCTGAAGAATGAAGTCGAGCGCGGCATCTACGAACTTCTGTGTGAGGTCGACGAATTCATTGATCGTGAAATTCCCGATTCCACGGAAGACTGGCACGTTGATCCAGACACGCCTGAATATGCGGTCGCCGTGGAGAAGATCCGGAACACAGCGTCGAACCTGCTCGCGGATTTCAGGCTTGTCTACGGTCATGTGACCCCGGTTGCGGCGGCAGATTTCAAGAATGCTGATCAAAACGATCCGAGCACAGTGATCTCAAAGGCATGGTACGCGCTGGCGCGCTTCGCCGAAGGCAAGTTCGGAATCGAAGGCGGCTTTGCGTTCGACACGGCAACGAATCTGAGCCGACCTCGCGACATCGTCAATGCTCTCGATGAGTTGATCTCCGACCACAATGTGGAGCCCCGACGACTGGCGAAAGGTGGACGCGTCAGGGCGACACCTGCGGACGGATCCCGCAAGTATACCAGCCTCGAGCTGTGTGCCGGTGCCGGCGGACTGGCGCTAGGCTTGCAGGCTGCTGGATTTCATAGTCTCGGCATGTTCGAGAGGAACAAGGATGCCGCCGCCACGATGAGGCTGAACCAGCCGGACTGGCCTGTCTACGAAGAAGACATCCGGCGTGACTTTAGGGAATTCGCCGGTAGGGTCGACGTCCTTGCGGGCGGCCTTCCGTGTCAGCCCTTTTCCCACATTGGAAGCCGGAAAGGTCGTGAGTCGGAAGTGGACATGTTCCGTGACGGAGTTCGCATCGTCCGAGAAGTCCAACCGCGTGCGTTCGTCTTCGAGAACGTGCAAGGATTCACGTTCCCCGGTTTCGCCGCATATCGTGCGGAGCTACTGCAGGGATTCGAAGCGGCAGGTTACGAAGTGCAGAGCTTCATCCTGGATGCGAAGAATTTCGGCATCCCGCAAACCCGCAACCGACTGTTTATCGTTGGAATGAAGAGGGGCGAGCTCAACAGATACAGACGTCCGCCCGCATCTACTAACGACAGATCGTTCATTGGCTTGGCTCTTGCTGACCTGATGGCCGCAGAAGGTTGGTCCGGGGCGCGAGAATGGTCAGAGGAATTCGGCGACAAGTTTTCACCCACTGTCGTGTGCCATTCGAGTTCCGCCTACCCAAGTGCGAACAGAACCTGGGGCAGGTCTGGAATCAACCCGCGCGGTGTAGCGCTTACGGCTCCGACGGACGAAGATGCCGCTGCTGTTACCGCTGAAGGGGGCGTATTTCTTCCGAGGATGACAATCAGGATGAGAGCGCGCCTTCAGGCATTTTCCGACCATTGGAAGTTCGTTGGAAGCAAGACCTCGCAGGCTACGCAGATCGGTAATGCCGTCCCGCCAAAGCTTGGAATGATCGTAGGTCTTTCGCTCAAGGCAGCTCTGGAAGGCAACGACGTCGATTATGAAGAAGCAGTCCGTAAGGCTGTTATCGACGACGACCTCATCGGAAAGCCTGCACCCGTCCGAAAGGTATTCAATCTCAATGCAATGGTTCCCCGGATGGACGAAGCAGATTGGGCGTCACCCGTGCCGGTACAGCGTGAACTGGTCAAACTTTAGCAAGAAGATCGACGGCTGAAAAACCACTAGGTCGGGGTCTCGGATACGAACACACCGCTCGTGGACGCTCGCTTGGAAACGGACTACAAGTCTCTATCCTTGGAAGCGAGTGCTATGGATTTTCTGCAGTCCCTCCGCATCTTCATGAAAGTCTCAGAACTCAGCAGCTTCACTCGAGCTTCGGAGTCGCTTCAGGTCGGCCGACCGCAGGTGACGCTTGCAGTTCGCGACCTTGAACTCAAGCTCGGGGTCCGGCTGTTTGAACGCACCACGAGGAGAGTGACGCTCACATCGGAGGGTGGCGCCTTCCGTAAGCGCGCCGAGTCAATCCTGGCAGACGTCGCCGACGCATCATCAATGTTCGGAGGCACAGCCAGGGCACTAGGTGGAAAACTACGGATTGATATTCCGTCGGCGTTTTGCCAGATCGGCTTCATGGATAGCTTAAGGGACTTCAGTTGTACTTACCCGGAGGTCGAGATTGCCCTCGGAATTACCGATCGTTCGGACGACGTGGTGGCGAAGGAGGTCGACTGCGTCATTCGGATCGGGGACGTGAAGGATTCAGATTTCATTGTCAGTAGGATTGGCGCAGCAGTCATGGTCACTTGCGCGGCACCGTCCTATCTATCCGAGTTCGGAGAACCGAAGTCACTGGCTGAGCTCGCCGACCACCGATGCGTCGATCTTCTGCCCGGTTCAGCCGGGAATCCTCGACCGTTCATCTTCCACAACATCGATGAGTTGCAGACGGCGACGCTCAAGCGCGCTATCCTTGTCGCCGACGAAAAGGCGTACTTGGAATGCGGATTATCGGGCTTCGGGATTATCCAGGTTCCTGGCATCCTGGTGAATTTTCACCTTCGGCACGGCCAATTAGTCGAAGTTCTCAGAGACCTCCGCCCGACGCCCCGGATGGTGTCTATATGTTATGCAAACAAGAGCTACCTTGCGCCGCAGGTCAGGGTATTCGTCGATTGGGTACGTGACCATCATTTAATCTTCGATAGATGCTGGCTTTCAAAGTAGGACTCACAGTTCGCGCATCAAACAGGACCAATAGGCGCTTTTGACAGAGGCATTGCGGTCAACCACTGAGCGCTGAATCAGTTGGTGGATACAGCCGGCAACCTGCGGAACGTTGTTTTCGAACACAGTGCAGGGAGGTGTCTCGGCGTTAGTAGAGTCGCCATGGTTATCTAGGAATGGAAACGGCAATACATTAGTAGCGGTCATTCTATGGATGCGGGTGACTCAGAGCTGGTCTTCCTGACTTGGAACTATCCTCTGGACCGACCGGTACGTTTCCGGTGTGATGGCCGGTGGCATTCGTCGGGTTTCGTGCCGTCACCGTTGCGGGGGGGGCGCCGGCAACCGGCTCCACTTTTTTACAGCGAATACTATCGCCACGGTTAGCGAGGACGCGAAAATTACGGTGGTGCCTTCGGCTCGCTAGGGAACGCGACCTGTCCGGCGTGGACCCCGACTTCCTGCCAACTCAAAAATTCCAATCTTCGTCTTCGGTCGCTACCGCTTTGCCAATAACGTAGGAAGATCCCGAGCCGGAGAAGAAATCATGGTTCTCGTCTGCATTCGGCGAGAGGGCAGACAGTATCGCCGGATTGACGTTGCAGGCTTCCGCGGGGAAGAGCGCCTCGTAGCCGAGGTTCATCAGCGCCTTGTTGCCGTTGTAGTGCAGGAACTTCTTAACGTCTTCCGTCAGACCCACCGCGTCGTAGAGTGCTTCCGTGTACTTTGCCTCGTTGTCGTACAGTTCGAGAAGGAGATCGAAAGCAAAGTCTTTAATGCCCTGCCGTTTCGCTTCGGGCAGGCGCTCGACGGCGCGCTGGAACTTGTAGCCGATATAGTAGCCGTGGACAGCCTCGTCGCGGATGATCAGCCGGATCATGTCGGCGGTATTGGTGAGCTTTGCCCGGCTAGACCAGTACATTGGCAGGTAGAAGCCGGAATAGAACAGGAAGCTCTCAAGAAAGACCGAGGCCACCTTTTTCTTCAGCGGATCACCCGAGGCATATTGCTCCATGATCAGCGCCGACTTGCGCTGCAGGAATTCGTTCTCCTCCGACCAGCGGTAGGCATCGTCGACATCATGTGTCGAGCACAGCGTCGAGAAGATCGACGAATAGGAGCGTGCGTGTACTGCCTCCATGAACGAGATGTTCGACAGAACGGCTTCCTCGTGCTGCGTCGCAGCGTCTTCCATCAGCCGCACGGAACCCACACCATTCTGAATGGTGTCAAGCAGCGTCAGGCCGGTGAATACGCGGATGGTGAGTTTCTGCTCTTCGGGCTTCAACGTCGTCCAGGACGGGATGTCGTTCGACAACGGCACCTTTTCCGGCAGCCAGAAGTTCCCCGTCAGCCGGTTCCAGACGTCGAGGTCCTTGTCATCCTCGATGCGGTTCCAGTTGATGGCGCGGATACGGTTCGAAGGCTGCGAGACTTTTGCTTTGACTTGGATATTCATGTTCGTTTCCCCCGGATCACAGTGCGCATGACACGCAGCCCTGCACTTCCGTGCCGGACAGCGCCATCTGGCGAAGGCGGATGTAGTAGATGGTTTTGATGCCCTTCTTCCAGGCGTAGATTTGCGCCCGGTTGATATCGCGAGTCGTTGCCGTGTCACGGAAAAACAGGGTCAGCGACAGACCCTGATCGACATGCTGGGTGGCCGCCGCATAGGTGTCGATGATCTTCTCCGGGCCGATCTCGTAGGCGTCCTCGTAATAATCGAGGTTGTCGTTGGTCATGAAGGCGGCCGGATAGTAGACGCGGCCAATCTTGCCTTCCTTGCGGATTTCGATCTTCGACACGATCGGATGGATCGAGGACGTCGAATGGTTGATGTAGGAGATCGAGCCTGTCGGCGGCACGGCCTGCAGGTTCTGGTTATAGAGCCCGCCTTCCATGACGGCTGCCTTCAGTTCCCGCCAGTTTTGTTGAGTCGGGATATCAATGCCCGCCTTCTCGAAGATGGCTCTCACCTTTTCCGTCGCCGGCAGCCATTCGGTTTCCGTGTACTTTTCGAAGTATTCGCCGGATGCGTATTTCGAGTTCTCGAAGCCCTTGAAGCTGACGCCTTTTTCCATTGCAAGACGATTGGAGGCGCGAACCGCGTGATAGGTCACGGTGTAGAAGTAGATATTGGTAAAATCGATGCCTTCTTCCGATCCGTAGAAAATGCGCTCGCGGGCGAGATAGCCATGCAGGTTCATCTGGCCAAGGCCGATTGCATGACTATCGTCATTGCCCTTTTCGACGGATGGAACCGACGATATGTGGCTCATCTCGGAAACGGCCGTCAGCGCCCGGACCGAGGTCTCGATCGTCTTGCCGAAATCGGCGCTGTCCATCGCGGCCGCGATATTCAGCGAGCCGAGATTGCAGGAGATGTCCTTGCCCATCCTGGCGTAGGACAGGTCGGCATTGAATTCGCTGGCTTCGCTGACCTGCAGGATTTCCGAGCAGAGGTTGCTCATGGATATGCGGCCGGCGATCGGGTTGGCACGGTTCACCGTGTCCTCGAACATGATGTAGGGATAACCGCTCTCGAACTGGATTTCGGCGATGACCTGGAAAAAGTCGCGGGCCTTGACCTTCTTCTTCTTGATGCGGCTGTCGGCGACCATCTCGCGGTACTTTTCCGTCACGGAGATTTCTGTGAACGCAACACCGTAGACGCGCTCCACATCATGCGGCGAGAATAGGTACATGTCCTCGTTGTTCTTGGCGAGTTCGAAGGTGATGTCGGGGATGACGACGCCAAGCGACAGGGTCTTGATCCTGATCTTCTCGTCGGCATTCTCGCGCTTGGTGTCGAGGAAGCGCATGATGTCTGGATGGTGCGCATTGAGATAGACCGCACCGGCCCCCTGCCGCGCGCCAAGCTGGTTGGCATAGGAGAAGGAGTCTTCGAGAAGCTTCATCACCGGGATGACGCCGCAGGACTGGTTCTCGATCTGTTTGATCGGTGCGCCCATTTCGCGCAGGTTGGTCAGCGAGAGCGCCACGCCGCCGCCGCGCTTGGAAAGCTGGAGCGCCGAATTGATCGATCGGCCGATGCTTTCCATATTGTCCTCGATGCGCAACAGAAAGCACGAGACCAGTTCGCCACGCTGCTTCTTGCCCGCATTGAGAAAGGTTGGCGTTGCCGGCTGGAAACGGCCGGAAATGATCTCGTCGACAAGGTCACGGGCAATCTGCTCGTTTCCGCGCGCCAAGGCGAGCGCCACCATGCAGACCCGGTCCTCGTAGCGCTCCAGATAGCGTTTACCGTCGAAGGTCTTCAGTGTGTAGCTGGTGTAGTATTTGAAAGCACCTAGGAAGGTCGGGAAGCGGAATTTCTTGCCATAGGCGTGGTCAAAGAGTTCGCGAACGAAATTGAAGGCATACTGGTCCAGCACCTCCTGTTCGTAGTAGCCTTCGACCACCAAATAATCGAGCTTTTCACGCAGGTTATGGAAGAACACCGTGTTCTGGTTGACGTGCTGCAGAAAATACTGCTTGGCAGCCAGCCGGTCCCTGTCGAGCTGGATTTTGCCCTGCTCATCGTAGAGGTTCAGCATCGCGTTGAGGGCATGAAAATCCAGTTCGGATTCCGATGTCTTTAAAGGCTTCTCGAAGGTTGTCGCGTCCAAAATCGTTCCAATCCATGAGTGACATTGGCGACGTCTTCCTCTGTGCCGAGAAGCTCGAACCTGTAGAGGTAAGGCACCTGGCATTTCTTCGAGACGATGTCGCCGGCGAGCCCGAAGGTCGCGCCGAAATTGCTGTTGCCCGCAGCGATCACGCCACGGAGTTTTGATCGATTGTCCGCATCGTTCAGGAAGCGGATCACCTGTTTCGGAACAGCTCCCTTGCCACCTTCGCCGCTGTAGGTCGGCAGGATCAGAACGTAGGGTGCGTGGACATGGAGGCTGTCGGACGGACTGATCGGGATGCGCCGGGCGGCGATCCCGAGCTTGGCGATGAAACGGAGGGTGTTTTCCGAACGGCTGGAAAAATAGACGATCTCACCCATTGCCACGTTCTTAGGCCGCGAGCGTGCTGATCATGTCCGGACGAAAACCGGCCCAATGGGTTTCTCCGGCAATGACGACCGGCACCTGACGATAGCCAAGCCCTTGGACCAGTTCACGGGCATCTGCATCAACTGAAACATCGACGATCTGGTAGGAAATTCCCTGGCGGTCGAGAGCGCGGGTGGTGGCTGTGCACTGGACGCAAGCAGGCTTGCTGTAGACAGTGATGGTCATGGTGATCCTCGTATGATTTTGAAAAGACGTGCGACATCGACCGGACATCCGCCGATGCCCGCGCGACAAATCTGAAAATGAATGACAGCCGCGATCAGCGGCCGGGCGTCAAAGCCCGCTACTCACGCGTATATTGAACTGAACAATGCGACATGGCTTCACCCCGAAGTTGATCGACAGGGATCAGGGGGAAGCGGCGCGCGCGGTCACATCCCGCACGTCACACGCGACCTTCCGGACACCCCGCCCGTGGACGTTTTCGTTTGAGGCAGGTCTCCTGGCTCGCGGGTCGTCACATCCATCTCGCCTTCCCGAGGCCTTTCGGCCTCAGTGGCATTAATCGAGCGGATGCTCGTCGCTTACAGTTGCGGGGGCAGCTTCGGCATTGATCTGTCCGTCATGGACGTCACTCACCGTATTCCCGTCTTAGCTTCCGACTCGCATCGAAAGAACCTCTAACACTAGATATAGTATCTGCGGTGAATTTTCCGTCAACGGCTATGACGGGTTTTCAACCGTTCGTTTCGAAACCTGGACGAATTTACAATTGGCACTACGGTCTTCCCGCACGCGTGGCGAACGTTTGTCGTAGGCTCCGGAACAGGTCACGTTGAGGTAGGCACGGCAGGTGAGCGTATCCGGCAGTTCCATCTTTGAGCGAGATGTCTCCTCGGAAATAGTCGGCTTCCTTGACGGACTGCTCATGAGTGCGCCGTATGGCTCGCCCGGTGCAACATGGTCGCCTGGTTCCATCCGAAGCGTGTTATGATCCCGTCGTTGGTAGCGTCCCTGCGCGGTGTCCTCTGCCTGACCGAACGCCTGGTCGCGTTGCTAATCTGGCGAATGATGAAACATATAGGTCTGAGTGTTCGTAGTGTCCTGAGCCAGGTCCGGTTCCACCGATAGATGCGACCGTGCCATTGATGGAAAAGCTACAAGTTTGTATCTAACGACGATGACAGACGCTCATCGCCGCAAGAAAAAACCCGAACTTGTCCGCTCCCGTTTGATGGAGAGTACGATTGGACTGGCCCGAGAACAGGGCCTGTCCAACGTGGGCCTGGATGCCGTGGCCAAGGCCTCGGACGTAACGCGGGGCGCCTTGTCGCACCACTTCCCGACCAAGAAGCTTCTGGTCGATGCCGTCATCGAGCAGATGATGACCGAGCTCGAGACCGACATCGAAAAGAAGATGAAAGAGCTTCCTGCAGGAAAAGGCTTGTTTTCGCGCGCCTACCTGGAGATGTCCTTAGACACTCAGGTTGTTGGGGACGGCACCGTCGCGATATGGGCGTCGATCTCCGACGCGGAGCTGCGTCAAGCCTGGAAGGAGAGGTTCAACGTCTGGCTGGAACGGTACGGGCCGGACGAACTTGGACCGGAATACGAAGCCGTCCGGTTTGCGGCCGACGGTATATGGCTGGGCATCCTCGCAGGCGTAGTCCCGAAAGACCCGGCCGCGTTGCGCGCCGTTGTCCTGGCAATGCTTCCATCCTGAGCTTGGCAGGATCACCTGTGATGCAGTCGTATCGTCCCGATGTCGCAAGTAACCTTGGCACAGGTATCTGAGCCAGCGCACCACCGCCTGACTTGGCATTTTCAATAGGTAGGCCTTCACCAGAACAAAGCCGGTTGACCCTAAACAAACAAACCAGTATGTTTTGTTCATGTCAGAAGCTCATCGCCGCAAAAAGAACCCGGAACTCGTGCGCTCCCAGCTCGTGGAGAGCGCTGTCCAGCTCGCTCTGAAACAGGCGTTGTCCAACGTCAGTATCGACGCGGTCACCAAGGCTGCGTGGGTCACGCATGGCGGTTTTTCCCTTACTTCCCGAGCAAGCTCGATCTGATCGACGAGGTCTTCGACGTGATGCTTGGTCAGTACGGGGACAAATTCGTCGCACGCATGTCCTCCGACAGGAAAATTCGCTCGGGCCTCTCTCGCACTGAGTTTCGAGGCAGGCGCAGACGACGTGGAACTTGTCGCCATCTGGGCCTCGACCATCGCCGTTGCCCGCCTCCTCCAGGATCGGACGCGCTGGTTCTGTGATTTCCTCTCGAAACACGGTCCAGACGAGACAGGCGGCGAGTACGAGGCCGTTTGCTTTGCGGCCGATAGCATCTGGATGGGCCTGCTGGTCGATATCCTTCCGGACGATCGCAAGGCCGTTGAAGTCCGGCTGCTGTCCCTTCTGGGGAACTCCGATGACGGCCGATAATCCGTCCACCTAACTGCCTGTACGAATTTGCATAACAACCCCTCGAGCGGAGGCCCTCCTTGCGGGCCAAGAGAAGTAACAAGATGGCAAGCACAACGAACCCATGGCTGGTACTCGGGATCATCTCCGGAGCGCTGATGCTCATCGGCATCGATATGACGGTCCTCAACGTGGCCCTGCCGAAACTCGCGCAGGACCTCGGTGCGACCAATTCGGACAAGCTCTGGATGGTCAACGCCTATAGCCTTGTCATGGCGGGTCTGCTGCCGGGTTTTGGCGCTCTCTCCGACAAGATCGGACACCGCAAGATACTCGTCTGGGGCATGGTCGTCTTCGGCGTGTCGTCCCTGATGGCTGCCTTCTCGCCGACACCGGGTTTTCTGATCTTCGCGCGTGGCCTTCTGGCCGTCGGCGCGGCGATGATGATGCCCGCCACCCTATCCATTGTCAGAACCGTGTTCACCGGCGACCAGGACCGGGCGACGGCCATCGGAATCTGGGGAGCGGTGTGGGCAGGATCTGCCGCGCTTGGACCCGTTCTCGGCGGCTTTCTCCTTGAGCACTTCTGGTGGGGTGTCGTGTTCCTGATCAACGTGCCGATCGCCGTTGTCACCATCTTCCTGGCGCTCGCCAAGATTCCTCATATGCCGAGCAATCCCAAGCTCCACTGGGACGCGTTGTCGTCGGGCATTCTGACCGTAGCGCTCATCGCGCTTTTCTATGGTCTCAAGGGCATGCTGAAGGCCGACATCCACTGGAACGAAGTCGCGCTTTCAATGCTCGTAGGCGTCCTGTTTTCGTGGCTTTATCATCGCCGGCAGAAATCGCAGCCTTCGCCCCTGGTCGACTTCTCGCTGTTTCGGAACGCGCGCTTTTCGCTTGGAGCCGTGGTGTGCGCAGGTGCGGGCTTTGCGTTGATCGGTCTTCAATATGTGCTTAGCCAGGAGGTCCAGCTCGTACGTGGGTTCTCGCCGCTTCAGGCGGGCCTGTTCATCCTGCCGATTGCGGCGGCATCTTTCTTCAGTGGTCCTATTGCCGGGCGCTTCATCCTCCAGCTCGGCATCGAACGCATGATCGCTCTGACCCTGCTGATCGGCTTCGTCGGAACGGCAGTCTATACCTTCACAGGACACCTCGCCCCTATCGTCTGGGAGCTTGCCACCCTCGCGCTTGTCGGCATGGGAGCAGGAGGCAGCATGGCGGCGGCCTCGACGGCGGTGATGATCAGCGCCCCCGAAGATCGCGCGGGCATGGCAGGTTCGATCGAGTCCATTTCCTATGAACTGGGCGGAACGCTTGGCGTGGCCGTCATGGGCAGCATCATGGCCGCAACGTTCACACGGAGCTTTTCGCCGCCCGTCGATGCACGTCTCGTCCCGTCGGCGTGGGACAGCTTCGATCAGATGGTGGTGGCGGCGAGAGGGCTGTCCGAGACACTGGCATCCGAAGTCATGGAAGCAGGTCGGACCGCATTTATCAGCGGAGCGAACATGAGCCTCCTGCTGACGACGGCCATCATGTTCGCTCTCGCGGCATCGGTAGGCGTCCACGCCCGCAACAAGAAACCCGTCCCGATCGACGTAAGGCACTGAGAGTAACGGGACCACCTTTGCAGATATCAGAACGTGGGTTCGCGGACGAACCCACTCCCTCGCGACCACGGAAGCACCTCAGGCGTCCGCAATGAACCTGGCCTTGGCGTGTAGATCACACGTGCATGTTTGAACCTTACCTTATGTAATTCATCACTCTAAAGGCCAACTAAGTCATTCAGGTCATGGAAATGGCTCGCTTCGCCTGCGGAGAACCAACAAGTGGAACAACCTTGTCTATGATCCGTTACGTGGAAAGACAGGATCAGCGCGGCACGCCAATACATGGACTTCCTCGGCGTGCATGACCGATTAGCGACTGCGAAGCGTGCCGCGTATCCTTCGAACCTGTTTCGAAACTCCCGACGGAAGTAAGCAGCTTGCTGAGGTTCCGGAATACTACTGGCACGGAATATGGCTTTGTAGTGCGCTCCCCCGGCCTTGGGCAGACGGGCATGACACCGGCCACCCAACCGCATCGCTGCAATGACGGATCCGCCCGCTTCCGGCTCCCGGCCCGCCTAGCAGGCCGGAGTTCCTATATTGTTGATTGACACCACTAAGCCCCATGGGCCGAGGTCGTGTTCGAGGGTCACGTCTGCAGGAGTTCTTCAAACGGAGGCTTCCGCCAAATTCCCCAGACGTGCTTCGCAGGTAACGAGCACCCTCGAGACTATTGTCGGTGAAGCCTGGGTAAGATGCCACGACATCCGGTTCGACGATTTCCCCGATGACCTCTTCGAAAACAACGAGCTCATACGGGATTGCAATGGCACGACCGAGTGGCGGGAGGTCGTCGCGGTGTAAAGGACGAGGCTGTCGCGGATCGTGGGAAGTCCGTGCTCGCGGGCAATACGAACGCTTTCGGCCAGCCGCGCATCCGCCGTGTGCCCGGTCGTAGTCAGACGATCATGACGTCCTCGATGGGGAAGGCCGCACTCGCGGCATGCCATTATAGAACTTTGGAACAATGCAGCGGTGCGGAGTGAGAGCGGCAGTTGTCGGGTGAGGTCCATTGCATCTACCACCACGAACACTTCAGATCACGATGTGGACCGTTGCTTCGGTGTTCAAGATTACAGCGACTTTGCCGTTGCTTCCATCCACGCACGGTGGCGGACTTCGTCCTCATGCGCCTTCACGAAGAACGCTTTCGACTGAGGGATAGCACCTTCGTGTCGCGAAGCCCGTTCATAGGCCGTCACGGTGTCGTCCTCATTGGTTTTCATCGCTTTCAGGATCGCGGAGTCACCGAAAAGGTCTGCAAGAGCGATCTTTCCCGTCGTCAGTATCTGCTTCATGTCGCCTTCCGTCGGAGCCTCGACACCGAGCTCGCGAGCGATGTCATTCAGAACCACAACATGCTGGAGATGATCCTGCTTGAATTCCGCAATCTTGGAACTAAGTGTCTTATCATCAAGGCGTTCGATGCAGGAGTCGTAAGCTGAGATCGCACCGTGCTCGAGATAAAGCAGATCCTTGACTAGCTTCTCAATGCTTCCTTCGTTACCGATCATGGTCACCATTGCTATTCTCCTTTGTTGTTCAGTCACCGAACACTGGATGGACAGCGTTGTTCCGTTTGAGGGTCAGTTTGCCATTCTATCTGCCATGACCTCGTCGAACGCTGTACGGGCGGCCTTCAGTTACCCGTCTTTACCTTGTGCCTGACTCTCTCGCGCCGAACGCAGTTCGCGCAGTTTCTCAGTCTTCTTCACTCTAGCGTTAGTTTCAGCGTCGATGATCTCGTTCGCCACTCGATCCGTCTGTTCCCGCTTCGCTATCCTATCGGCCATGACCATTCGCACCTCCTATTTCCAACTACAAAAAACGGGGAGAGCTTGACCCGTCACAAGACTCCACAAAAGCGTCTGAATTACCGGGAAAGCAGGTCTTAGCTCAAACGTCATATCTATCGGCAAAGTAGTGCCTCGTGCACATGGACGTCTCCCTCCGTTCCCATCGACGATCCTAGTCGCTATCACCATTCGGATCACGCTCAACTTCACTCGTAGCCACGTCGCTGCTGGTTTGCGGGCTTCCAGCGCTGGCCACGAGCGCCCGTGGATCGAAGTAGGCACGGAAGGAAGTTATCTTGTCAGCGTCGAATTCAAGCACGCTTACACCGCTGTACGAAACCGACTGGCCTTGGACCGTTCCCTCGCTGCGCCACTCAAGCATTGCGCATCCGTCCGCTTCAACGACGTTGACGAATTCCGAGGCGACCTCCTCGAAGGCGCCCCGGTAAGCCTTCCAGAACACCTTAGCAGCAACGGCCCCCTCTTCATCGTGGACAGCCAATGGATTGGACAGCACCGCGTCATCTGCGAAGAGATCTGCGATGACGTCGACGTTCGATGACTCTTCAAGCCGATGCAACGCATCGACAAATTCAGTGGCGACATGGTTCATATGTAGCGTTCTCCTGGGTTTAGTAGAGAACAGGCGGATGCAGAGGTTGTTCCTCGGATCGTCTCCGGGTTACCTAGTTGTCGCGCGTTTATGAAATCAACGACCTTGTAACTTCCCCGACCGCGTCAGATGCTGCATTAGATTGTCCGAGAGCGGCCGAGAAGCACTGAACCCTCGCAAGTTAAGGGAATCCATTGCGTCATGGTTTCTGCGAAGTCTTTTGCGAGCGCCGTCTGAACGCCGTCGGATAGTCCGTCGTGAAAGAATTTTCAAATACAGACCTTTCATATAGGCCCTGATCTACGTGGTGATCTCAATAGCCCACCTGTCCTTTCCTCCGGCCTTGGCGGAATAAAGAACAGCGTCGGCCTGGGACACCAAACGGGTCAGATCGACCTTGGCATTAGACCAGATACCGCCGACGGTGGCCCGCACTTCTGCTCGAGAACCTTCCACGTCGATCACTTGCCGCATAGCGAGCACAACCCGTTCGGCTGCATCTTCGACAGCCTGCCGGTCCCCATCAAAGACGAGAAGGAATTCATCCCCGCCAGTTCGGGCTGCCAAATCCGTCCGACGAATACATAAGCGAAGCCTGCGAGCCGTTTCTTGAAGCACTGCGTCGCCCGCAGGATGACCAAGGCTGTCGTTGACCTGCTTGAAGCCATCGAGGTAGACTGCGAGAACTCCGATGCCAGACGAGGTCGCCAATCGCTCGTACTGGTTCGCCAACCCCCTCCTGTTCAGCAATCCGGTGAGGGAGTCGATCTCCGAGTTCCGTTCGGAGACTTCGAGTCGACGATGCTCGTCCGTGAAGTCGATTGCGACACCAACGATCCTGCGAGGTCTGCCATCCGAATCCCTGAGCAGACGCCGATCGCAGCGCATCCAATTTTCGCCAAAGACCGTGTAGAGGCGGTACTCGGCGACGGACTGATCGACGTCACCGGACAGAAGCGGGCTCAGGTCCGCTGCGGCAAAATCCTCTGGGTGCACCTTGTCGATATACCGCTGGAGATCGAGCCTGCCGGCCTCGGACCCACCTATGAATGCGGCCAGGCGGTCGGATGTCTCGAACGTCGGTGGACACATCTATGTGCCAGAAACCTCCCCGTACCGCCTCCATCGCCAGCTCGAGCTGAGCCGCCTTTTCCGCGAGCTGCCGCTCATGCTCTTTGTGAACCGTGACATCCTCTATCTGTGAGAGGAAACGGACGACTTTGCCCGAAGCGTCGCGCATCGCCGCTATATGGATGACGACCTCTACGATCCGCCCGTCGGGTCGCACGTAGCGCTTCTCGATCGTGTACCCGTCCCGAACTCCGGCGAGCACCTCTCGGAAAAGGATAAGGTCCACTTCCAAATCATCAGGGTGCATGAAGTCTGCAAACGGAGTTCCGTGCAGAGCCGTGCTCGAAATACCCACAAGTTTGGAGAAGGCATCGTTGCCACGCACGATGCGCCCCTCGACGTCGACAACTGCAATGCCGATAGGGGCATGGTCGAAGGCGAAGTCGAACAGTGCGAGACGCATCTGAGCGCTGTCCTCTATACGATCATCTTCCGTTTGCATGTGCTCGGTTCCTCATCCGCCGATCCTGCAACCATCTTCCGAGTCCGGAGCTCCCAGCCGCAGGCCGACCTTTCTTAAGATGTATCTAATGCTAGGTCGGCCAAGTTCCACCGGTGCGCCCGTCTTAGGATGGGCGAATGCGAGCGGATCCGTGGACTATAACCATTGATCCTTCGAAGCGTTGACTTTGTCCGCGTATCGCAACTGTTGAAGCTTGGTCGCGACCATTGTCGAAGGCACTAATTTGGGTTGTAGTGTCGGCGTAAAGAGGAGGTCGGACATGGGGAAATTGCACAGTGGTCTCGTCGAAGGCGTTCTCGGCGGTGGGGGCTTTTACTCCTGGTCGTTGACGACGAACAGGCTTACCGCGGATGCGGCGTTTGCGGCGATCTACGAGATCAGCGAAGCCGATCTGGCGAGAGGGATTCCAGTCGAATCCATCCTTGAGCGTATCGTCCCACAAGATCGACCTCGCCTCGCCGAGCGCATCCACGATGTCATTCTCGGGGGCAAGCCTTTCGTTTCGCGGTATCGCATCATGAAGCGTGACGGACGTGTAAGATCTCTACTGAGCATGGGATCTTGTGCGAACGATAAGGATGGCGTGCCCTCCACCTATTCTGGGATCGTGCTCGTTGCAGAGGAGGTTGAGGTGACCGTCGAGGCTGCCGGGCTGCAGATGCATATAGAAACTGCAATCGATCTGGCGAAGAAAGAAGGGCTTGAACTGACAGAACGCTACTTGTCGTCGGCATTACGGTCTCTTTCGTCCAACGGATCGTAGAACTCTCTCAACTGCCTGAGCACTCGTTGAGCCATCTCCCTCTTCCCGATGCGGCCGTCCTGGTCATCTATGGGACGGATCGATGCTGTCCGAATGCGGCGGATCAACTCCGCCAGCTTTTCCTCTTCGTCCATGTCTGTACCCACTGATTAGACTTGTAAAGCCATAGCATCCAGTAAGAGGCGCGCTATGGCTGCTACGCAAGTCCTGTGCGACACAGAACAGCAGTCGAGTTGGCACGTTGTTGAAGGGTGATACCAAAATGCTAGGACGCGCCCTGTTAAAGGTCGGTCGTCGGAGGGCCAGTCGTTGGCAGGTTCCTCGACGTCACGGGTACCGTCTGCCGCAGAATTGACGATCACGTTGTCTACCGGTTCGTTTGTTTTGCCGGTCTCACCCCGTGTCTGGAGCGGACTGTGAACGGTAGGGTTTCACGAGAGCCGCCCTCAGCCATATGAAGAACCGAAGAGGATATGGGGAGAGGCTTCTTTACTCGAATGGCGACGATTAGGCGCTTGGAACCAATCGGCTCGGTTTGCATTTTGACAACAGCAGACACAAGTTTACCTCCCCCGGTCATGCTACGTGTCTGCTGAAGATCGAAAGCCTGTCCGGAGGTGGCTCCTTCCGGACAGGCTTTTTCGTTTCTGGCTACTTTATCTCAGTTCGCAGAAGCCCTACGGCTACCGCCGATCCCATCGCTCTGCGACGTCCGTTGCCGATCTGACAGACTCAATCCCGATTAGATCGGATGATGGGAAACGATACTCGCCACCATCTTGGCTTACTAAGTAAAGGCCGTCCGGTGACAGCATCACCATCGAGCACAACAACACACGCTCGACATCGTCTTGGAAGACCGTAACGATGTATATGCTGTCCATGTATATGCCCCGGTCCCCATACGATCATCACACGTAGTCGAAAGACTGGAACAAATCGAGCCTCGCGAGCAAACAACGTTGTTGATTAGATCATCGAATATGCTTGCTACAACGGCTTTAAGATCGAGATCTGATTGCCGGGGATAAGTTGGATAACCTTCTGAGCCTCCAATAGACAGACAGCATCAATGATTGCTTCCGGGTCGAACCCCATGTCGATGAGCGGTGCCCCGATGGCATAGATGCTGACGTTATCGCCCGGTTTCAAATCAAGCTTCCGCAAGCACTCAATGACAGCTTCCACCGCGTCCATGAAGCGCTACTCCCGAACGAACCGTGGCCGCCATCCCCTCGCCGCTCCGTAAGAAACGAACGTCGATGCTATCAGTAGCTGTCCATGTAGGAAGGACGCGTCGGCAATGACATGCCTAAGCGCGGCAACAGCATCGCCTTCGTGCGCGGCCAGTAAGGCTTCCGCATGATAGATCTCTCTGTCATTGGGTGTTTCGGCCTGGATAATTGCTGACATCTCGCACCTGATCTGGACGGGTAACGTTCTTGTTGTGTTCCTTTTTCTTGATTCATGTCAACGGCTATTTCCGCACAATCCACAAGCGGAACTAAACTGACGGTTTGTCATTTCCTCTACAACCGAAGGAAAGACTTAATGCCTTATCTGGCTAGTTCCAAAAGACGCACACCCGCCCCGCCCTCCGTGATCAAACCTCACCAAAACAATCTAATGACCGTTGTCGTAATGGGCGTGATGATTGCAGCAGTCTGCTTGACTTCCGCGTTCTTGGCGTAAGCGATAGAGCGCTCACTCACCTCACTACTACAACTCACTGACTAAAATTAGCAATTACGAATACTCGCATTAATGGCAGAATTGGTATGATTCGATCAGGGGTTTGAGATGGCCTTCAGTGAAAACGACGTTCCTAACTTAGGGTTCTACAACTGGAACGTGGTGGATAATTGCCTTACAGGCGATGTGATATTCGCCAGTCTCTACGGGTTCACTTTGGATGAGGTGGTTAGAGGTGTGACCATCGAGGACGTCATGGCACGCATCATCCCCGGCGATCGTGAGAGGGTGGCTTTTGAAGTCCACACCGGCATACTCAGTGGTGAGGCTGGCTCCACCTGCTACACCGTATTTGACGGCTTTTGTTTGAAAAAGGTCATGTCGATTGGCAGATGCCTACACGATACTACGGGCTTGCCTTCGTTCTACACAGGTACGATTTTCGAGCGACCGGATCGGCAGCAGGACGTTCCGACAAACGTTTCTGGTCATAATGTCGTGCCGTTCCATCGACTATCGCGCTTGGATGGGCCAGCACCTTAACACGACATAAAAAATATGTTGTTGACGAGACGCCATACCTTCGGAACCCTCACGAACATCGGTAGAATAAACAAGAACCCCGCCCTCCTGCCGGGCTACTCGTGCACCTCGCAACGCGAGAAGGGGTCCGCTTTGCGGCCCCCTAAGCCTAATGGTAATTAAATGGGCAAAGGTTAGATTTGCCACCTTAACCAATGGCTATCCGGAAGGTAACTGCTGGACCCTGCCAGATCCAATTGATACCAGTGGATTAGATACGACTGCCGGTCTCTGCGATCCGCTGTATTGATCTGGATGGCGAAGGGAGAAAACTACATCGGACTGCGTGAGCCGTACCGATCCGTAATTCCAGGGTTTGAAGTGGTGCCAGTCATCACCCGACCATGACCAATTTCGTCAGATTGAATTTCCAGAACCTCTGCCCAGCAAGCCTTTCAGGCTGCTATAAATTTGGTTTTCCGCAAACGCGGGAATAGAACATACCGCTGGATATAAATCGCGTTTAATCTCAGGGAAATTCTGGAAGCGCCTGACTGACAGGGCACACAACACACTTCGACCGATCGAAAAAGGGAAGGCTGTCATGGAGACAGAACCTTCCAAGTCGGAGGTCCGGGTTTGGCTTCGGACCAGCCCAAGGACTATCAACGCCACCCTTGTGAGGCAAGCTCACCAACAGGCTGTTTTCAAGGAGTGGGGACTTGGGAAGGCCAACTTCCATCAGCCTTCCCGTTGAAACGGACGCTTCATGCGGGGAGCATGTTGAGGGCAACCGTTCCAAGTAGAGACAATGGTTCTGACGTCCTACCGCTGAACCATCGTCACTTGTCGCCATAGCCGGAGGAATCAACTCTCGGCAACAACCCCAGCGTAACAATGATCCGTTTAAGGAACAATGGTCAGATGCGCTTGGCGGCAATAGAACGGTTAAAGTGAGGATTGTAGCGGAGCATGTCGGGAGCAGGTACCAATCACTGCCGACATGCTCGCTGAGCTACTGGTATTGCGGCACCAGAGGCAGCGCGAATATGAGTGATTCTGGTTAAGGAAGCATTCTGGATTGGGAGCCCTGCTATCTCGCGGGAAATAGGTGAAGGGCAAGCCGGATGGTCCTGACCTGCCCTTCCCGTTTATGAAGATCGCAACTTGTAGGGAACGAAGCTTCAAGCCGTCACGATAGATATGACAACGGCTCACAACCTATCAGTGACGATTAACCCGAGCAAGAGACAGATAATCACAAGCGGGAACCGTCGTAGCCGCCGTCTCCACCGTGATGCTGGTGATCACTGACCGAACCAAGAAGGCAAAGGCTGTGATCTGATACCTTTGCCTTCTTGGAAGCCGACAACGACCGAGACGTTCATGCTTGAAACGCCCGTCCCGGTCGTCACGCATCTCGGCAAGGCGTTGCCAAGATGCTGACTGGTTATCAGGCTTTTGTTTAAGGAATTATTGCGGGCTCATCACCGGTCTTCAGTAACCAGCCGTCGTTTTAGCGGGCGTGTCGGTAGAAGGTAACCACCAACTCCAACACGCCCACTCCACCAACTGGAACGGCATTCCAGAGGCATGTCACCGAGCACGAGGGGGTGTCATGCTGACAATGCATAAATATTAGCATATTCTACTATAAACGCAACCGTGGATATAGGGAGCAGTAGTGATGATGGTCTCAGTTAGGCAGCAAGGTTCTTCCATCGACCACGTATTGCGAATGGCTTGGCTACGCCCCAAAACCGAACGACAACAAGCGTTACAAGCTTATCTTTAATCCGTTAAGTAGAAAGACAACATCAGCGCGGGACGCCTATGCTTGGACTTCTCCAAGGGGCATGACCGGATAGCGACTACTAAGCGTGCCGCGTATTCTGCAAATCGATTTCAGGTCCCATTGGCGGCAGTCATGCAGTATCCATTGATGCCCCAATATCACTGCCAACAGCGTACGATAAGTTATGTCGGAGACGCGCTCCGTTTGAGACTCAAGCGTTTTTCGAATGACTACACAACACCTGCGATCAGACCGCATCAGCGTGAAAAGAAATCTTACGTCGCGCCGCCCGCCTAGCTGACAGATGCTGGTCGATCATCGTCTGTCACCATTTGATGCGACTGGCGCAAACCCTCTTAGTCTAAAGCCAACCAATGCATGGTCGATGCTATCTCTGCCGGATCGTAGGGCTTTGGAAAAAAGACGGTGTGGGCAGGAATGCCGCCGTCTTCGAGCCGAAAGTGACCGGATGTGATGATGATCTTAATCGGTGGCCAGCGATCCCTTACAGCCGCCGCGAGCTTCAATCCGTCCATTGTCCCTGGCATGTCAATGTCGGTAAACACGATGCGGATATCGCTGCGTCCCTCCAGGATGTGGATGGCTTCGGCGGCATCGCGGGCCTCAACTGCTTCGAAACCAGCGTCCTCGACAAGGTCGATCGCCATCAGCCGTAAAAGCGGTTCGTCCTCTACGACGAGCACCACCTGTTTCTTCGGAGCATTTGCCTGTCTCACCCGGTTATTCCGCATGCTGCAATTGGTGTAACGGAGCCGTCATTTCTGCTCTGAAGCCTGTAGGAGCGTAAGTGATGTCTACGCCGCCTGTTCCGATTAGTCCCATGCGAATAAGCTTGGAACCGAAACCCCTTCTATCAGGTTCGCGCACTGGCGGACCTCCGGATTCCTGCCATGAGAATATGACCGATGGCTCGTCTTCAACGGTCTTCACGCACCAGTCTATAGAGACACGGCCCGCATCAACGGAAAGAGACCCGTACTTGAGCGCGTTGGTTGCCAGTTCATGGAGCATCAAAGCTAATGATAATGTGCCCTTTGGCCCAATGGTGATCTCTGGTCCCCTTACTTCTAGTCGCTCCGTCGGAACAAGGCGGTTGAGGGTTGCATCAATGATCTGGGATATCGGAGCCTCGTCCCTGTTATCCAGCAACAACACGTCCTGAGCGGAACTCAGGGCCCTGAGGCGATTATCAAAAGCCTCAACATAGGAACGGTCGCTAACTGGCCTCAGTGTCTGGCTTGCGATAGCCTGCACCATAGCAAGCATGTTCTTCAGGCGATGGCTCATCTCGCGGTTGATGATCCGCTGCTGTTCTTCCTGCTTCTTCTGGTCGGCAATATCGGAAACGACTATGACAGCACCAGAAAGTTTCCCGGCATTGTCATGAATAGCTTCTCCTACAATTGCTATCCACACCCAGTCTCCGTCAGGTTTCTTGAACCGCACTTCCATCCTGTTCGAAAGGCACTCTCCCGCCAATATCTTCGATAACGGATATTCCTCCGGCCTTACCGCAGTCCCGTCGCGGTGCTCAGCGACAAATACGTCGTACTGATCTTTGCTTCCGACATCGGTTGCGTCCTGGCCGATGATCTGGCGCAAACGCTGGTTTTGCATGACGATCCGGCCGCTTGGGGCCGAGGCGAGGACCACGCCCACGGGCATGCTGTCAAGGACCGTCCGCAACTGCTGCTCGCGATCCCGTAGTTCGTTTTCCATGCGAAGGCGCTCGGTCACTTCCACGAACATCACGACGAAACGCTCGTCATCGAGTGCTTGGACATGGCCCTCGTACCAGCGGTCGAGCGAGCCGACCTGACGGGTGAAGACCTTCGCCGTCCCGGAATCAACCACGTCGGCAAATTCCATGACCCACTCGTCTTCGATCCCAGGAAACACCTCACGGATCGTACGGCCCAGAGCAGTTTCCGAGGGCACTCCGACCAACTCGCCCCATGCGCGGTTGACCTCCTTGTAACGCCAATCAACGGCATTTCCCCGGTCGTCGCGGATCAGTTCTCCGAGGATGAAACCTTCCTCGAGTTGCTCGAACAGTCCGCGCCAGTGGGCCTCGCTTTCAGACAGGCGGATCTCAGCCGTCTTTCGATCCGTAATGTCGGTAAAGATCGAAGCGATCCGCTCGGAATCCAGCCTACGGATACGGTTCTCGAACCAACGTCCGCCGAGTACAGTCGCGCTGTTGGAATGAAGATAGCTTTCACCGGACTTCAGCACACGATCATAGGCGGGAATCATTTCCTGGACGACATCCGGGAAAAGACCCGTCAAAGTGCTTCCGACAACTCGTTCATAAGGTAGTCCCGTCAGTTCCGTAAATGCCGGGTTCACGTCTTCAAAAAGCACATCCGTCAATTCACCCTGCTGGTTTCTGATCGCGGTCGCGACGTAGTATCCTTCGTGCATGTCAGCGAAGAGGCTGCGGTATTTAAGCTCCGAAATCCCGACGGCGATTTCTTTCTCGACGACTTTGGCCAACGACTCAAGCGATCGACGATCCCGTTCTGTCCAGTCCCGTGGCTTCGTGTCGATAGCCGCCAAGGCACCCACAAGTTCACCGGTAGGGAGGGATATCGGAACACCGAGGTAGGCGACGACGCCCAGGTCGCCTATAGCATGGTTATCCATGACCAGCTCGTGAGCGTTGGCATTCCTTACTACAAGAGGTGCGTTGTCTTCGACCACATGCTGGCAGAATGAATGGGTCAAAGGTGTCTCGCCCTGCGATGCCCAAGGCTCGGGAAGTCCGCAATGCCCCGCGAATACCTGCCTGTGCCGATCAACGATGGAGATGATAGCTACGGGGACCTCAAGGGAAGTTCGAACATGTTCCGTCAGGTGTCCGAACTGCTCGGTTCCCGCGCGATCCAGAAGTCCGCTTCGCCTAATGGCATCGATGCGATGATTTGTAGGTATCAAAATGAGCGTCTCGTCTCTTGCCTCGGAAATGCTGTCGCGCAACTTCACCACCAAAACAGTCCGAGCACTGTCGGAGTAATCGCTCAGCCGATATGGAGCTGTCTAGGGCAATTCCAATGTCATGTCTGTCAACAAAGCAAGGGGCAAGTTACTTTCTGGGAGTGTGATCTTAAAGGGGGGCGAGCCAGCTCTCATCGAGTAGGTGGATGGTCTTTGCGCAGTTGTAAACCTGGGACGTTGAGAAGGCGGTTGCGCGCAGAGAGGTCGAGAAGCCCGGTCCTCGCGTTCGAGTGATGGAACAGCGCCATCAGTGTACCCGTCCGTAGTTTGCTGGCCCGTCGTCCCAATCGCCTTTCATAAGCTGAGGCGCTCGCTCCAGCGCCTCCTCTCTAGCGACGAGGCAACGCCTTACCTAGATGGCATCCGCAACCGGCCTACTGTCAAACCTGCCATTGCCGTTGATGACGTACAGGCAGAGAACGTCGAGATCTTCGCCGATCCCCCAGAAAAGGCGCCTGGAAGAGGTCGCGACGGCCAGAACATGCTGTGGAGACACTGCCCCCCCTCGTGGCGGGTTCGACAAGCACGATAACATCTATTCTCGCTATTTCATCCCAGGCTAACGTGGGGTTGCCGCGCTGACCACACATCGTTCGGACGAAGTGGAGGTCGCCATCCTTACAAACTCGATCCAAGCCTTCCTCAATGCAAGGTTGAAGTTAATTCCGCAAAACAACTTTCATTTAGGAACGATATCCGCACGGTTCTGTTGTCCCGCCACAAGCAAGGGGTGGGTGATGCGTAAAGTACTGGTAGTCGACGATGAAGCTCTGATCCGGCTGACCGTGACGGACGCTCTTGAGGATGCGGGTTTCGAGGTGATCGAAGCCGGATCGGCGGACGAGGCCATGGACAAGATGGACGATTCTGCCATCCACTTCCTGTTTACCGACATCCAGATGCCCGGTCGTCTTACAGGTGTTGACCTCGCCAACGAAGTGGCGGCGCGGTTCCCAGAGGCTGGGATAGTAGTCGCATCGGGCCGTATCAAGCCATGCGACGTCGACTTGCCCCCGTCGGCTCAGTTCTACTCGAAGCCATACGACCTCAACCTCATAGTCGCGAGGTTTGAGGCAATGTCCCGCGCGCAGATCACCGATAGCTGACCGTTTCAGGTCCGAGAAGACATCTCGCCTTTCCAGTCCGTGACCATTGAGTCGAATGGCCACTGGCCGGAACCGTCCTGGCCCACCATTGCGCAGACCTGCCTTCCCCATACCAGGGAAGGACGTCGTGCGCCCGGAGATACCACGATGCGTATGACCATGCCCTCGGTGTCGGAAATTGCCCAGGCCTCCAGCTTCCTGACTTTAATCGGGAACGGGAAGCGTATGCTCATCCTGGATATCGTCAGCAGAAACGAAACCTCGGTTGGTAAGTTGGCCCTCATGGTGGGTCTGAGGCAGTCGGCTCTTTCGCAGCATCTGACCATACTGAAGAACGCCCACCTGGTGCAGACGCGACGCGATGCCCAGACGATTTATTACAGAAGCGAGTCTGCATCGGTCGCTTCGATACTGGCGGTCATCCACGAGATTTTCAACATCGACGTTCCCGCGTCCCAAGACGTCGATGGTGTCGACGAATCCGTGGTCGTGGAACTGCTCAGGCAGTAAGCGCGACAGCAGGAGATGTCGGCATGAACATCATCGTAGTCGACTTCCACGCGCGCTGGCGGGCGCCCGTCGTCATCATCGGAGACGAGCCGTCATCGACCGTCACCATCCTTGGTCCGGCTGGCGCGTTGCGGTATCTGAGGACGTGCGCGGCCAGGTCGGACAGGGGTTACATCCGTGCAGTCGATCTCTGCCAACACGCCCTTCTGAACGGCGTTGACCCGGAATTGTCGCGTCCGCATTTTCTCGCCGCGTGCGCCAACTTGGGTTTAGAGGAGCCAGGCTAAGGCTGGAAGTAGCGATCAGGAGGCCAGGCGGCGCGCATCCAATGTCAGCGCGACAAGGCCGCCGACCGCGGCCCAGTGATAGGAGAACGTTCCGCCAAGATGGGCTGACACGGTCCGCTAAATCAGAATGCTGCGGTAGCTACCCGCACCTTGCGGTGTAATTACTTCGGAAGCGCCTGTTCGGTTCAGGCAAAAAACACGTCGTCGCCGTCGACCGACCCCGAGACGTCTTTCGGCCCAATCGCTGCCAAAGAAGACCCGACCCGTCACATATGCCTCTGCTACCCAATCCTCGGCACCTCTCCTGAAACGGCCGGAGAACGCCGTCTCGTCGTAGGGAGCGAGCGCCTGAGTAACGGAGGTCAGCGCATGGCGTAATTGGATCTTAGTCCTTGGCAAACACCGTAGCGGACTCTGAGGTGGAGACCATCGTGTTGTAGTCAGAGACAAGCCATTCGAGATCGTCGCCCGCCCCTTTGCGGGCGTCGCCTTTGGCCATCTCGAGTTTTTCGTCGAAATTGCGAAGCTTCGACAGGAGCGACGCCGGGCTGGACTCAAACACGTGGAATGAGTTGGGATGCTGGAGAGCGTAGTCATCGAACTCCCGGACAGCCTGAGCGTAGTCGGCAAGCACTGATCTGAATGCAGGCATGGCGACCACGGGCTTTTCGTTTGTCGGCATCACGTCCATCACGGCCTCTGCCCGGAACATGACGTTTCGCACATGCCAGCGCGATTTCTTGCCCTCGGCCTTTTCGAGCGCGAGTAGCGATGCGCGGTCGAGCTTGACCTTTTCGGTCCTCAATGCGGCGTCCACTGTCTTCCGGCGTTCTTCATAGACGGGCGATAGGGCAGCGATGTCCTTATGGAACGCCTTACCGTCTGCCATCTTGTCCGACTTATAGTCCTGGCGCTCGTAATACTTGTTCGCCCGCTCGATGACGGGAGCCAGTTGCTGGTAGGTCTCGACATAGGCTGTCATGG
>Ga0308159_1000663_pt1 | contig 70146 bp, 56 predicted proteins | sample PhyCR1_FD_201040 | JGI IMG/M metagenome (GOLD analysis project Ga0308159, IMG submission 201040) | Phyllosphere microbial communities from UC Gill Tract Community Farm, Albany, California, United States - DLSLC.R1 | ecosystem: Host-associated > Plants > Phyllosphere > Unclassified | place: USA...
GTGCCTATATCGGTGGTGTCCACCTCTTCCCATTCCGAACAGAGAAGTTAAGCCCACCAGAGCCGATGGTACTGCGGTAACACGTGGGAGAGTAGGTCGGTGCCAAATCTTAAAAGCCTCAAATGGCGTTTAACCAGAACCCTTGCAGTAACAACTGCAGGGGTTTCTGCGTTTAAAGGAACAAAGAGCAAGGATAAAAGAGCCGGGAGCAAGGAACAAAGAGCAAAGACTAAAGGGAAAAGCTAGGCGGATAGGCCAGCGCCTAAAAGAGCAAAGCTAGAATAATAAAGACCGAAGACTAAATTGAAAAGCCAGAACGATTAATATTCCGCTGATCGTTAATTAAACTGCATCTCCAGGCATTGTAAGCTATCGAATCTTCAATTGTAGAAGAAACTAAAGATGAACAACGGTCTAAGTTTCGATAGAAGTAGCCCTCAAACCAAACGAACGACGATCAACGAACAACGAGATACGCTAGTCCTTCTTTTAAATATTAAGACCACTATAGCCGCTCTCATTTAGTTACGATATTTCAATTCCATTTATGTTAAAGTTTAGCCATACAAAAATGATCTTAACAGAACATGTAATCTTCTCCTCGTAGTTTCTGAAATGTCTCTTTGCAATAGATAAATTCTTTCAACGTTATAATAATACTAATGTGAATTTAATGTATTCGTAATCTTAACGTTAAATCTAGGTTTAGACCTCTCTGTGGTTTAAGTATTTGCAGGCCCATTAGGGTTAGCTAAATCGATAAATGTTATATTTGCATAAATTTGTATAATTATGAATACGTTAAATGAATTAAAATGTGGAGAATTGAAAGGCATTACTTCTCTGAAACTTTCTGAGGGATTAACTGAATTTCCAGAAGAAATCTTCACATTGGCTGAAACATTAACGTATCTTGATTTATCGTCTAATCATATATCTGCATTACCAGCTGATTTCGGAAGATTGAAAAATCTTAAAGTTTTCTTTTGTTCTAACAATGATTTTACCATCTATCCTCAGGTATTGGCTGATTGTCCGTTGCTTGATATTGTTGGCTTCAAAGCAAACCGTATCCAGGAAGTACCAACAGATGCCTTAGGCGCTAATTTAAGGTGGCTGATTTTAACGAACAATCGCGTCTCTGCCTTACCAAAATCAATTGGTCAATGCTCCCGCTTGCAGAAGCTAATGCTTGCCGGCAATCAACTCACTGCGTTACCTAATGAATTACAATTTTGCAGCTCTTTGGGGTTATTGAGGCTTTCTGCTAATCAGATCGAAACTTTGCCAGACTGGTTACTTAAGATGCCAAAGCTTTCCTGGCTGGCATTTTCAGGAAATCCTTGCAGTAGAAATGCAGTTGCTGAAACCGAGGCCACTGTAATCGCTTATGATACCCTAGAAATTAAGGACAAGTTGGGGGAAGGTGCTTCCGGAACAATTTATCGTGCATCGAGAGATGGCATGTTGCAAGATGTGGCGGTTAAAGTATTTAAGGGTGACGTTACGAGTGATGGTTATCCTGAGGATGAAATGTTATCAAGCATAGAGGCTGGTGAACACGATACCTTAGTAAAAATTCTAGGTAAAACGGATGACATGGTTCAATCGAAGACCGGGCTTGTTATGGAGCTGATTCCAAAGCACTATATTAATCTTGGTAATCCGCCTAGTTTAAAAACCTGTACCCGGGATGTTTTTGATCCGGCTATTCAATTATCTGCCCAGCAAATTAAAAATATCTTGAAATCCATCGCTTCTGTAGCTAATCACCTTCACGAGAAAGGAATTATGCATGGCGATTTGTATGCACACAATATGCTGATTGATGATGAAGGAAACACCTTGTTTGGAGATTTTGGTGCTGCGACGATGTATGACCGTGATCATTTGACTGATGCATATGCTTTCGAAAAGATAGAAGTAAGTGCTTACGGCTACCTGATTGATGACTTGTTATCATTATATCCGCTCGGTGGAAGTGACCATTTTAGCGCTACTTTGTTCTCATTAAAAGACGTATGCCTCTCCGCGGACCCGCAAAGCCGGCCTAACTTTGAGGAAATTGAGTCGATACTTACCAGTATGGATGATGACGTTTAATCCTAGCTTTCTTTAACCGCCAGCTGGCCACATGCAGCGTCGATATCTTTTCCGCGGCTACGGCGGATGTTGGTGGTAATACCTTGTGATTTCAGGTAATTGGCAAAGGCATCAATTTTATCGCCTTCTGCATTGGTAAAATCAGCAAATGAAATTGGGTTGTATTCGATCAGGTTTACCTTACATGGGATATGTTTACAAAACTTCGCCAGATCCATTGCATCTGAAATCTCGTCATTGAAATGGTTAAAAACAATGTATTCGTAAGTTACCGGGTTTTTAGTTTTTGCGAAATAATATTTTAATGCTTCTGCCAGTGCTTTCAGCGTATTTGCTTCATTAATAGGCATAATTTCATTACGCTTCTTATCATCAGCAGCATGGAGAGAGAGCGCCAGGTTAAACTTTGCACCATCGTCTCCCAATTTTTTGATCATTTTAGCAATACCGGCTGTAGAAACTGTAATGCGTTTATAACTCATATTCAAACCATCTGGTGCAGTAATGCGCTCGATGGATTTTAATACATTGGCATAATTCAATAATGGCTCGCCCATTCCCATATATACAATATTGGTAAGGGGATTATTGTAGTTTTGTTTCGCCTGTTTGTCAATCAGCACCACCTGGTCGTAAATTTCATCTGCATTTAAATTCCGTTTCCGATCCATGTAGCCTGTTGCACAAAATTTACAGGTTAAGCTACAGCCCACCTGAGAACTTACGCAGGCTGTCATGCGGTCTTCTAATGGAATTAATACACCTTCCACTATGTTACCATCTGCTAAGCGGAATGTGTTTTTAATGGTGTGGTCGTTACTGAACTGGGAATTATTTACCTGAACGGCATTAATGGTAAAGCCTTCATCTAAAGTTTTGCGCAAATCTTTTGAAAGATTGCTCATTTCATCAAAACTAGTAGCTGATTTTTCCCATAACCACTGATAAATCTGCTTAGCCCTGAATGCAGGCTGTTGCATGGCCACTAAGTGCTGTTGCAACTGTGCCAAATCAAGTGAGCGGATATCGATCTTTTTTGCTATTACCATTTGCTGCAAAGGTACTTAAAAACGGATTAAGCTGAAAGGGCTATGCTAAAAGACTAATGCTTGATTTCTAATTTTTACAATCAACTGTTTTCAAAACTATCTTGTTCTGCCTCTGGTGTTTGGTTTGGCAGCGGCCTTGCCTTTTGCTGGCCGGGCATTTCTATTGCCTGAAGAATTTTTTCCGACAGGTTTGCCTTTCGTAGAACCAGGACCCGTGTGTTTTTTGTGTGATGGTTTAGCCGTGGCTGAATGTTTTGGCTTTTGACTTTGTTTTCCTTCTTCTCTTAACTCGGGAATCTCTTCCCATGCATTTGACTTTTTCTTTGCAGAACTTTTAGCTTTTGGACTCGCTTCTGAAGATGACTTTTCTACACTTTTCATGATTCCAGACATTTCCCCTTCAGTAAGTTCTCTGAATTCGCCCGTTGGAATTCCCTTGAGATTAATATTCATGATTCTTGTACGCTCCAATTTAGTTACTTCATAACCAAAATGCTCGCACATTCTGCGAATCTGTCTGTTTAATCCCTGAATCAAAATAATGTTAAAAACGAATGTGCTTATTTGCCTAACCTTACACTTTCGGGTGTTTACTCCTAAAATGGGCACGCCATTACTCATTTCAAAAATGAAATCTTCGGTTACGGGCTTGTTTACCGTAACCACATATTCTTTTTCGTGCTTGTTACCAGCTCTTAGTATTTTATTTACGATATCGCCGTTATTGGTAAGAAAGATCAATCCGGAAGAATCTTTATCTAAGCGACCAATAGGGAAGATGCGTTCGCTATGGTTAATATAATCAACAATATTATCTTTTACATTGGATTCTGTAGTACTGGTTACGCCTGTTGGTTTATTAAAAGCCAGGAGAATGAAATTACTTTCTTCTTTCGGTTCGATATGATGGCCGTTTACCATTACTTTATCACCAGCAAAAACCTGATCGCCTATTTTGGCACGCTTCCCATTGATGAATACATTGCCCTTTTCAATGAAACGATCTGCTTCCCTACGGGAACATAGCCCACTTTCGCTTATGAACTTATTTAATCTGGTCGCCGGGTTATTATTCATGGTACAATTTTACGGAAATAATAGCGCTTCTTGACCATATCCTATTTAAGATCATTTGAAAAGTTTCCACTCGTAATCATTTACTAACTATGATCTGCGGGAGATACCATAATAAATTACTTATTTATACCCAGATATGCACACATTGTAGCGTTATTGGGAGAAAAAGCCTATTAGAATGTGGCATTGGAATGCAGAAATTAGTTCTACTTTTGAATAATATATTATGGCTGCTGATATAAACTGCCTGATTTAATGTTAATTATACCCGAGTCTTCTACCAATTCATTTTTTTTGAATTCTCAGAATAATGTCATGAAAAAATGTAACTTGTGTTGTCAAATATCTCGGGTTGTTAATTGGAAGATATTGTAAACCAAACCTTAATTTAAAATAAAATGCCTGCTGAAATCCCAGTTACTTTGCCATTGTTTAAGGTTAAAGATGTTTCTTATACCTTAAATGTACAGGAATACATTAGTTTTCTAGATCAATGTCAGGATTTTATGTCTGTAGAAAAAGAAAATTTCGAGGTTGTTCTTGACTCTATTTCTGAACGGTTAATTAATTGTGCAGATGCCAATACGCCCATTGGCGAAATCAGGCCTCAAATCAGGTTGTTAAAAGAGCTCGGTTTTTTTCTTAAAAATATAGCAAGTGTTGCAGAAACAACGTAACCAGTACCATGCTTTTGTTTTTAATGCAAAGTTGTAAAAGGTCGTTATATTTCTCTAGCAGGTCGATGTATTTATCTTTCCAATTTGAATCACCCAAACCTGGTGCATTTTCTACAGATTCTGTATAATGCAAAGTGCTCTTTCCGATGGTTTCACCTTTAACAAACAGAGAGGGAAACTCTGAAGAAAAATCGTGATTAAGTACTGATCCTATCCGGAAAATAATTTCAGGTTTAAGGTGTCGTTGGTTAAACCAGTTATAAACCGATCGGCGGTTTACCTGAATAATTCTTGCCAGCTCTGCAATGCTGTATCCATTTCTTCTGATTATTCTTTCTACTGTTTGGCCATGATGCAATTCCATAATATGTGCTTGTGAACTTGGGATTAAGGGGATGAATTAAAGATTTTTTGAAATTGTTTTTTGATCAGGAACAACGTTGGAAATGTCTACTCTGATTTTTGCCACCAGTGCACAGTCGAGCTGACTAAGGATTAACAAGACTGTTTTCTCTTCTACCTCCAATACTTCTGCCTTGGCGCCTGCCTGGAAGCCTTTGTTAATTAACACGCGGTCTCCAATGGCTAATCTTCTGCTACTAATCGTTTCTATACCATTATACATGGTTAGGATATCGTTAATTCTATTGATATCTTCATCCGGCATCACCGCAGGCTTACCGCAAAAATTGATGTAAGTTAATATGCCGTTAATGGTTAATACTTTTTGTTCTTCTACCGGGCTTACATAAACGAATAAATAGGAAGGGAATAATGGTTTCTCGATTATCTTATATCGATCTGCCCACTTACTTTTAACACTGATAACAGGACAGAAACTATGTAATCCATGCTGACTTAAAAGTTGATGTGCTTTTTTCTCATAGTTGGAGCGCGTGTACACCACTTTCCATTTTCTTTTTCTCACTTGGTGTTGTGAGATGGTTTCTAAATTCATACTTAATTCGGATAAGACGTTGTAAAATAACCGAAAATATGGCTGTTATGTAGCTTAAGAATGACATTTGTATATCAATATGTAAACTTATGTAAACTCATATAATTGATAATTAATGTTTTATACTCTTTTTATGTTTATTTGCTTAAATATCTGTACTTCTTTACACCTAAAGTTTCCATAACTAACCACATTTTCTCTTTTGTGCAATGTTTTGGCAATGGTTTATTCCCAAAACACCACGTTCTGCTAACCAACTCATCAGAAAAGTCTTTTGAAAAAAAAAACTGCCATACTTTCGCAGAAGCTTTTTGAAGGCGGTTATATCAATCCCCCAATCGCATTCAAATTCGTCGAAAATAATCACTGTAAGTGAAATGGCGAAGCTATACCCCCCAGTGTAAATCAACATTATTATGAAAAACAAAATTCTATTGCTTTATGCAATAACGGCTATGTTATTGCTCTCTGCGTGTAACGCTTACAAAAACGTACCTTATTTCCAGGATTTGGATAAGAGTAAACAAAGTACCGAAGACATTAAAAACTTCAGTTCGCTAACGATTCAAAACTCTGATATTTTGAGTATTACGGTTAGTAGTTTAAATCCAAAAGCTTACAGCGATTCGAGCGCCAGACTATCAGGTTATTTAGTTGACCAGAATGGTGAGATCAGGTTACCACTTATTGGTAAAGTGAAAGCTGCCGGTTTAACTACTGGTGTTTTGGCAGATGAAATCCAGGTAAAACTGAAAACGTATTTAAGAGAGCCTGCTGTAACTGTAAGAATGCTCAATTTTAAAGTTTCTGTAATGGGCGATGTGCTGAAACCTGATGTATATAAAATTCAGAGCGAACGGGTAACTGTTACTGAAGCATTAACTATGGCTGGCGATTTAAATATTACGGCTAAAAGAAAAAATATTTTATTGATTAGAGAAATAGATGGTAAAAGGGAATATGTACCTATTGATATTACCTCTGCAAAGCTCTTCACCTCTCCATATTATTATTTAAAGAATAACGATATTCTTTACGTACAACCAGACAAAACCAAATATGCATCAGTAGACGGAGGTTACCGGACAGTTAGTCTGGTACTTTCGGCGCTGTCTATCGTTGCAATCGTTCTATCCAATTCCTTAAGGTAAAACTATGAAAACCAATAATGAACAATTTATTTACACTCCGTTTGTAGAACAGGCGGAGGTAAAACAAAATAAAATATCAGAGCTAGTTAGTAATTTACTCTATCACTGGCCATTGGTGGTTTGCAGTTTAATTGTAGCAGCTGTATTTGCATTTGTTTACATCGGTTCTACCAATTCCATTTACAATGTGAAGGCGAAAATCTGGATCAATGATAATAAGAATAAAGAAACTAATGTAAAAGAGGCTGCAATGGAGCAACTCTCCTTATCAACCGGAAGCAAGCTGGTAGAAAGTGAAGTGGAAATTATTAAATCGCGGCCATTAATTAGGAACGTGGTTGATTCTTTACAGTTATGGGTGAACTATAGTGTGGAGCAAAGTTTAAAAACGATAGATATTTATACATCTTCGCCTTTTAGAATCCAGCTGGTTAAACCTAAAACATCGTTATCTACTCAGAACTTCGAGGTAGAAATTATTGATGCCAAGCGGTTTAAGATGATTTATAATAAAGAAGAAACGACTGGTAATTTTGGAACGCCTGTGAATGCAGGCTTCGGAAGCTTTACCTTGCTGGCTACTGATAAAGTAAATAATTATCAGGGTGAAACCATTAAAGTAAATATGGTTCCACTGGAAACTGCAGTAACGGCCTACCAGGAAAAGATCTCTACCAGCTTTAATAAAACGGCTCCATTGGTTGAACTTAACATTGAAGACCAGGTACCGTTAAGGGGAATCAGGACATTGAATACCTTGATTAGTGTTTACAAAAATTCTAATATCCAAAATAAGAATAAAGAAACGCTTACTACTTTAAAGTTTATTGATGATCGTCTGACTTCTTTACGCGGAGAGTTATCACAGGCAGAGAAGACAGTTGAAGGTTATAAAAGCAGTGTTGGCTTAACAGAAATTTCTTCCAAAAGCCAGTATTATTTAGACAATGCACAATCCAACGACGGGAAACTTGGTGCTGTGAGTGTACAGTTGAATATCATTAACGGGATTGAACGTTATGTAAATTCGGATAAGAATTCTTCGAGTCCACCAGCAACGATTGGTATTGAAGATCCAGGATTGGTGGCCTTGGTTGGCAAGTTAAGCTCTTTATTATTAGAGAAAGACCAGTTGCTGGCTACGGCGCCAGAGAGTAATCCAATATTCTTTCCGATCAACTCTCAGATTAAGAGTACAAAGTCTGCGATTAAAAACTCTATCAGTAATATCAAGGCTTCCTTAATATCTACAAACCGTGAATTGCGTAAAATCAGTTCAGGTTTTGAGAGTTCTATCAAAGATATTCCTGTTCAGGAACGTCAGTATGTTAGTTTTAAGCGCCAGATGGATATTAAGCAAGGGCTTTACATTTATCTTTTGCAAAAAAGAGAAGAAGTTGCATTAAGCTATGCTTCAACTTTGAAGGATGCCAGAATTATAGAGAATGCTTATACTGGTAAACCAGAATCTAAGAAAAAAGGTCCACTAACAGTTGCCTTTCTTGCGGGCTTAATTTTTCCGGCAGGACTTCTTGTTTTCCGAAGAAACATGAGGAATAAGGTATTAACAGTTAATGATATTCAGCAAGGCACGGCAGTTCCGGTAATTGCAGAATTGATCCACGAAAGTGGCAAGAACGAACTGGTGATGTTGAAAAAAGGAGCCTTTGCAATCACTGAACAAATTCGTAACCTGAGGACCAATATTCTACAGCAAACCAGCAGTTCTAATAACCAGGTTATTTTATTTGGTTCTAGTGTTGCAGGTGAAGGAAAAAGTTTCGTTGCCAGTAATTTTGCTTTATCATTGGCTGCAACAGGAAAGAAAACTGTTATTCTGGAGCTGGATATGAGAAAGCCACGAATAGGAAAGATTTTTAAAACGAAAAATTCTTCACTTGGATTAAGTAGCTTTTTAGAAGGTAAAACAGATTTAAAATCTATCATTGAGCCCTCTGTTTTTAATGAGAACCTATCTATTATTGGTTCGGGCCCTATTCCAATGTATCCTTCTGAATTATTAGAAGATGATCGAATGGCCGATTTAATTGATCAGCTTAAAGCAGAATATGATCACATTATCATCGATTCGCCACCGATGCACCTGGTGACTGATGGGTTAATCCTTTCTCAATTTGCAGATGTTTGTTTGTATATGGTTAGACATAACCATACCGCAAAAACTGAACTTAATTTTGTAGAAAAATTATACCAGGAAGAAAAAGTAAGAAATATGTTCATTGTATTTAACGGTGTATTTATGGATAGCAGATTCGGCTATGCATTGGATTACGGTTATTATAGTGAAAAAAGCAATAAAAAATTAGGTTCTGGTGCATTCACAGATCTTGCACTAAGATTCTAAGCATCCATTTTCATACTTACCATTTCATGTCTGCCTCAAAAAGAATACTTTCCGGAACAATCGCCTCATGGGTGCAAATTGCAGTAGCAATGTCTGCTCAAATCTTACTTGTACCTCTTTACTTAAGTTTCTGGGATGCTGCAACTTATGGGCTATGGCTAGCGGTATTGTCTTTCTCGAGTTTACTCAGTGCCTTTGATTTAGGGTTCCAGGAATACATGAATTATGAGTTCTTGAAACTTGGAGGGCAGCTGCCAAAAAAAATGAGCAAGTTGCTGTCATCAGGAATGATGGTTGCGATCATATTAGGCTTAATTCAGATTGCAGTTGTTTTACTGATTTACTGGCTTGATGTTTTGCCCATGATTTTTAAAGATCTGGGATCATCGCTAAAAGGAAAAGCAATCCAGGCATTTTATGTACTATTTATTCAGTCTATTGTTTGGTTGCTTTGCAACACAGCGGGTGGCTTATTAAATAGAATCATGGCTACTTATGGCTATTATCCAAGAATGGCCTGGTGGAGTGTTGTTACCAATACGATGTTACTGGTTTCGCCGGCAATTGCAGTTGTATTTGGTGCAGATTTGTTAACGGCAGGTGTTGTGATGGGTGCAGCCAAGGTTGCTTTCGATATTCCTGTCTGGTTTGACATGTTAAGATTATTGAAAAAACACAAAGTGAGGGTAGTAAAGCCATCTGTTGAATTAGGATGGACCAGTTTCTGTAAGTCTACAAACCTTTCTGCTACCGGATTTTTAGAAAACGTTCGCCAGCAGGGGGCAAGACTAATCATGTCTCCAATTATTGGAGCTACAGGTGTTGCTGTTTTTTCTACGATTAGAACCGGATCAAATGTTGCCTTGCAAGGCTTGCGGACAATTATTAATCCGCTAATGCCAGAATTGATGACCTTTCTGCATAAACGAGACCAGGAGCGGACCGAAGTTGCTTTTAGTACACTATGGGTAGTTACTATTGCGGTAATTGCGCCATGCTTATTGGTGGTGCAGACTTTTATGCCGATCATCTATCATGCCTGGACAAGAGGAAAACTGAGCTTTGATCCCTGGTTATTTGCCTTGCTATCATTTAGTGTCCTGATTTATGCTTTATCTCAACCCGGTATTGCTGTAGTAAAAGGGAACAACCTGTTAAAACCGCAATTGATCATCTCAATAATGAGTGCCATTATCGCGGTATTGGGAATTTTTATTCTCGTTCCTGTTTATGGAATTAAAGGTGCTGGTATGGCACTGTTGCTCTCAGAAATTGCCGCGTCGATCGCATTTACCAAAATTGCCGGAAAATGGCTGGAAGGTGTGGGTCTGAAATGGCCCCAGCGGGGATTTAAGATTGCATTATCTTCGGTAGCCATCACCAGTTTGGGTTTGGTTACCATGATCATTAGTCCGAAATATGAACTGCTAACGCTATGTGTTTCTTTGGCATTATTGGGATACAATTTTTATCGTTACTGGCTTACGTTACCACAATTGGCTGTAGTTAAAGCAAAAGCCATTTTAAGTGGTTTCGGAAGCAAAAATTAATCGAATTTATGAATGTTTCAGCATATCAAAATAATAAAGCCTATCAGTTGAAGAAACCGATACCTCTGGTAAAGGTTATGGTAGGATCGGCTTTTTTAGGTCAAGCCAAATTTTATTCAAGAGTGATGCTGCTTATTGCATTATGTTTTCAGTGTTATTTCTTCTGGACTACCGATAACGTGATTGTGCTTGCCAACATTGCAATCGTTTGGCTGATTGTTACTGAGTTTATTCTCACAGATGATATGGTCAAGAAATATCCATTATCATTATTTATCGTAATCGGATTTGCCTCCACGCAGTTTTATTTTCCCTTGCTGTTTACATCAATGGAATTTAAACCGGTTGTTTATAATCTGGAAAAACCTCAGGATGTTTTTTTTCATGCAAGCCTGGTTTTGATTGTATTGTTTATTGCACATTATATTTACAGGCTTCTGCCAACCCAAAGAGACCGCGAATCATCAATTTTAAAGAGTTTGGGTTTTTTCCAAACGCCGCAGAATACACAACTGTGGATTATGGGTTTAATTGGTTTTTTTGCAAATATTTACGTGCTTGTATTCAACCAATCGCTTGCTACAGAAATTAGTGGCGATGCATCCGGGAAAGCCATTCAGGCATTATTTCCGTTTGCTTATGCACCTTATTTTATTCCCTTTAAAAGCTTGTTTGGTGGTGTAGGCAAGGTTAAAAAGTCTACTATTTACCTGTTGGCTGGCTTTACTGTTTTGCTTTTTGTAGTCAGTATAGCCCGGAATAGCCGCGGGGTATTTATGGTTGGTTTTGCCTCCATTGGTTTCGCTTATTTTTTAGGCTTGCTTATCGGTATTTTCAGCGTTCCAAAAATCAATTACAAAATTGCTATACTGGCTATTTTTGGCTTATGGTTCATTAACGGGCCGCTTGGAAATTTAGGTACAGCCATGTTGCTTGTTCGTTCAGAACGTTCGGATATCAGTAAAAAAGAGCTGATTGAAAAAACCTGGGTTGCAATGAAAGATGACCGGGCAATTGCCGTACGCAGACTGGAAGACAGGCAATTGGAAAGCGACTGGGATGAACGGTATTTAGACAATGCATTTGCTTCCCGTTTTGCTACCATAAAGTACAGTGATGCCAGCTTAGTGCAGGCGGAAAAAGTGGGTGAAAATAATCCCCTAATGAGGACGCATACCATCAATTATGTTTGGGGCGCACTTCCTGATCCGATTCTTAAAGTAATTAAACCAGATATTGATAAAGAGAGTTTATATGCTCAATCTTTCGGTGATTACATTTATAATTTGGCCGGAGCAGGCGATTCCACCTTTGGTGGTTACCGTTTAGGGAATATGTCTGGTACGGGAATGGCTGCATTTGGCTACTGGTACCTTGCTATCCTTGGTCTTGTAATGATTCCTGTATTTATGTTGTTCGACAAATTTGTGATCAAAGGATCCCGAAAATACAGGCTGAGGGGTAAAGTAGAACAGAATATTGTTTTCAGTGTTTGTGGACTACTAGCGCTCACATCTATTTTCCAGTATTTACCTACAGAGAGTGTTGCAGGTCCTTTTACTTTTTTAATAAGGGGTTATGTGCAAAGTCTATTTCTATATTTTATTGTTTTTAAGTTTTCGGGTTTATTCGTTAAATCTGGCACAACAGCCAATCTCAAATTTTAAAAATTTTAAACTTTAATTAAAGATTATGCTTAACATTTTATATTTCGGCGATAACCGACACTTTTCCACCGCATTTCATCGTGCAAAGGCGCTGGAGAGAATAGGACACAAGATCCTGGCATATCATAATCCTGAAGAGGCATTGCCTGGTTATTTTAAGTCTTCTATCATGAGTGCGGTTAATTTTAGAAGTGGCTATCGCCTGGTACAACCTACTATTTATTTAGAATTAAAAAAGATCTTGCAATCCGGATTAAAACCTGATGTAATCTGGGTAGACAATGGAGAGTTTTTTGGCGAGAAATGCCTGCGACTTTTAAGGAAATTTAAATGCCCTGTTATTTTATACAGCATTGATGATCCGACAGGTAAAAGAGACGGCAGAAGGTTTGATAGTTTTTTATCAGCTATCAAATTATACGATTTAATTGCTGTGGTAAGGGAAGAAACTGAAACCGAATGCAAATTACTTGGTGCAAAAAACGTTTTGCGCGTAATGAGAAGTTATGATGAAGTTGCACATGCACCATATAAAAACGCTGCTGAAATACCGGCGAATTTCAAGTCTGAGGTGGCATTTATTGGCACCTGGATGCGCAATGAAAACAGAGATGAATTTTTAAAGGTATTAATTGATGCCGGAATTTCTGTTTCCATTTGGGGAGATCGCTGGCCTAAAAGTGAGCATTTCGATGTGCTTAAGCCATATTACCGCGGTCCGAATTTAGGCGGCAAAGATTATATCGCGGCCATTCAAGGCGCAAAGATTTGCCTGGGTCTGCTTTCTAAAGGCAATCGCGATTTACATACTACCCGATCTATGGAAGTGCCTTATGCAGGTGGCATGTTGTGCGCAGAACGCACCAGTGAACATACCGAACTTTACGACGAAGGCAAGGAAGCTATCTTTTGGAATGATGCGTATGAATGTGCTGAAGTTTGTAAAAAGCTATTGGCAGAAAAGAACATCGAAACCATTAAAAATGCTGGTATGAAAAAAGTAAGAGCGCTGCATTTGGGTAATGAGGATATTTGTAAACGTATCCTGGAAAGAGGATTAGCCATCGCCGTATAAATTTATCATTTAAATTAAAAGGTATCCAAAATCACCTGTGCTGAAATGGTGAACGAGTTACGGCCTGTTTCTTTGATATATTCCCAATATTTTACAGGCCTCATGGGAGGCTGGTGATTTCAAATTTGTTGTAAATTTTCATGCTTAATATATTATTTCTTGGTGATAACCGCCATTTTTCTACCGCTTGTCATCGGGCAAAAGCTTTAAAGAGAATTGGGCATCGGGTGACGCATTTTAATCCAGAAGAAAATCTTTCAGCATTTTTTAGGTCTCCGTTGATGAGGGCAATAAATTTTCGAACGGGTTATCGCCTCGTTCAGCCATCTGTTCAAAGTAAACTGAAGCAGATTTTACAATCCGGCTTAAAGCCTAATGTAATTTGGGTAGACAACGGAGAGTTTTTTGGAAGGAAATGCCTGCAGATTTTAAAGCAGTTTAACTGTCCGATAATCTTGTACAGCATTGATGATCCGACAGGTAAAAGAGATGGACACCGATTTGATAGCTTACTCGATGCGGTAAATTTATATGATGTTATTGCGGTTGTACGCACTAAAACTGCCGAGGATTTTGAAGCATTGGGTGCCAAGAAAGTGATCAGGGTAATGATGTGTTACGATGAAATAGCGCACGCACCTTACCTGAACGAAGCTGAGATCCCCGCAAAGTTTAAATCTGAGGTGGCCTTTATTGGTACCTGGATGCGGAATGAAAATCGAGATGAATTTATAAAAGTATTGATAGATGCAGGAATTTCCGTTTCCATCTGGGGAGATCGCTGGACAAAAAGCAAATATTTTTCGGAGATTAAACCCTATTACCGCGGTGCAAACTTAGGTGGCAAAGATTATATCGCTGCCATTCAGGGCGCAAAAATCTGTCTGGGCTTACTTTCCAAAGGCAACAGAGATTTACATACTACCAGATCAATGGAAGTACCCTATGCCGGCGGGCTGCTCTGCGCAGAACGCACCAGCGAACACCTGGCGCTATATGATGATGGTAGGGAAGCTGTTTTTTGGAATGATGCAGCAGAATGTGCAGCACTTTGTAAAAAATTACTGGCTGGAGATAACATCGAAATAATTAAAAAAGCAGGAATGAAAAAGGTGAGAGCCCTGAAGCTGGGGAATGAAGATATCTGTAAGCTCATCCTGGAAAAAGGACTATCCACATCAGCTTAACCGCTAAATTATATGCTCAATCAAATAGATAAACACCGTCAAAAAAGACACCGTAAACGACTTGAGGCCAAGATAGATGCTGCTGCATTGGTGGTCGGAATTAGTTGTGAAGGTTCTAACCCACAATTATTTAACCTGATTAATGCCATGCTGGAAGAATTGCCTGCGCAGGTGAGGTCTAAGATTCACCTTTATGGAATTGATTCTGGCAATTGCAAAAACGCTTTTAAAAATCTTGGAGATAAAATCTTGAGCGATTATGGAGTGCCTTTATATTATACGGCTATTGAGCAGCAAAAAGACTTACCCAATCATTATTTCGCTATTGATGTACTGCTTGTTTCTGAAGACAATGAGCAGGGTTTAACAGCTGCTAAATCTGCTTTATCATTCGGAGGAGTAGTGGTGGCGAAAAGTAAACTGGCAGCGAAAATTAACCTGAACATAAAAGACCGTTTACGGATTAGTGATAAGCAATGCGCCATGGAATTATCTAAACACATTGCTGCATTGTCCACTCAACGAAGAAAATTTGATTGCGCCTTAGCAAGCTAACCCATTTAAACCTGCCTCAACCTTAAACAAACTATGCAAATTATTTTCTTTTCAAATCCGAATTTCTTTGGCTCAGAGAAAAGACCAGCGTTTTCCAGTATGCCTCGCTTTACCAATATGCTTGTTGATGGCATGAAAGATAAGGCACATGATGTGAGTATCTGGACACCGAACTCTACATTTTTTGATTTACCCGTTCCAACAAAAATGAAAAAATGGATGGGTTATATTGATCAGTATGTGATGTTCCCTATCCAGGTAAGAAGGCGGCTGAAAAAAGTAAGCCCTGAAACAATTTTTGTTTTTACCGATCAGGCGCAGGGACCATGGATGCCATTGGTAAAACACAGAAACCATGTAATGCATTGTCACGATTTTCTAGCGCAGTGGGCAGCATTAGGGCAGATCAAAGGTCAGGAAGTAGGTTTTACCGGGAAAATGTATCAGAAATTTATTCGTGATGGATTTAAAAAAGGGAAAAATTTTATCACCAGTTCTTATAAAACAGATACTGATTTAAAAAAGTTAATGCCCGAAGCAAACTTAAATACTTACATGATTTATAATGGTTTGGAAGAGTTTTACAAACCTTTAAATAAAATTAATGTGAGGGAAACGCTGTCATTAACCTTGAGCATTAATTTAAGTAATGGTTATTTGCTTCATGTAGGTGGCAACCATTGGTACAAAAACAGAAATGGTGTAATTGAAATATATAACGCCTGGCGATCGATGACCAAGAAGCGAATGCCGCTTTTACTGGTTGGGCCACCACCTGATGATTTTATAGAAAAGGTGAGGAAAGAATCTTCTTACCGCAACGATATTCACTTTCTGGTTGGACAAAGCGATACCGTGGTTAGCCAGATTTATGCTGGTGCCTCACTGTTTCTCTTCCCATCTTTTGCTGAAGGATTCGGCTGGCCAAGTGCAGAAGCAATGGCTTGTGGTTGCCCGGTAATTACCAGTAACGAAGCACCGATGACAGAGGTAGTAAGCGACGCTGGTTTTCTTATCCCTTTAAGAGATCAGGAAAATCCAAAACAATGGGCAAGCGATGCCGCATTAGTGGTTGAGGAAGTGCTCAATACTCCAAATCAGGATGAGCTTATAGCGAAATCTTTAGCAAATGCCAAACGCTTTAACAAGCAAAAAGCGATGGATGACTTTGAGCAGGTCTACGATCGGATAGTAAGACTGAACTAATTATCACCCGCTTAAATTTTCGATTATGGTTACCTTAATTACTTCGCAAATTCCGAAGTCGAGTCCTGATATTTCACATTTATTGGCCTTTGAAGATTACTGCAAAAATGAAAGCAGCTGGACTATTAAACGTGGTCCGAAGCTTTTTAATCCCAGATCATTTTCACTCCGGTTTTATTCCAGCATTCAAACCTTATTAAAACCGATCCTCAATCAGGTAAAAGTTAAAGGTGCCGTGGTTTCGCTCGGACTGCCGTATTACCATTACCTCACTGCAAAAACATTTCCATATTATGGTACCAATTGCGATTTGCGGGTATTGTGGACTTACGATGTTTGGGAGCCAGATTTTGAACGTGTTGCCGAACTGGTATCCAAAAGTAAAATAGCGCTTTTGTTGCTTTCCTCTTATCAGGCTACGCAGCATTTTAAGAAATTAAATCTGAGTAACTGCAAAGTTCACTGGGTACCAGAAACCATTGATGTAAATGCCTATCAACATAAAGAATGGAAAGATAGATCAATCAATATTTTATCCTTCGGAAGATCATGGTTGCAATACCACGATTTAATTGTAAAAGGTTGTAATGAGCATCATATTAATTATCAGTATCAGGAACGATCTGCAACACATGATGTGGCGGTTCACGGACTGAAAAAGAAACTGCAGTTTCCAACTACTGAAGACTTTACCGCGGGCCTTGCCGATTCGCAAATTTGCATTTGTTTTCCGCGTTGTGTTACCCACCCTGCATTGGCAGGCGAGGTTTCTACCCTAACGATTCGCTATTTGCAGGCCATGGCTTCCAAATGCGTCATCCTTGGTTCCGCGCCGAAAGAAATTACGCAGTTATTTGATTATAATCCAGTGGTTGAGATAGATTGGGAAAATCCTGTTGAGCAAATCAGGCATATTCTTGACTACCCGGAAGAATACCTCGCCATTGTAGAAAAAAATTACCAAATGGTTCGTCAGCATTTTCATCACCAGAATGCGATTGATCAGATCAATGTACTTGTCAAAGAACATTTGACATAAAAAACTAAATATTATTATAATGAGCGAGCAGCCAGTGCAAAAGATTCTCCATGTCGTATCCTCTATGGATCCAAAAGAAGGAGGTGTGTGTCAGGCAGTAAGGACGATCGTTGCGGGTTTATCTACCAGAAACATTTATAGCGAAGTTGTTAGTTTAGACGATGCTGAATCTTTTTTCTTCAAATCAGATCCATTTACGGTACATGCTTTAGGGCGCGGCAAAGGTCCTTGGAGATACAATAAAAGACTTACATCATGGTTTATTGCCAACTTATCTTATTTTGATAAGGTAGTTGTACACGGACTATGGACTTATATGGGCTTCTCTTTACAGAAAGCCATTAAAACGATGTCCTCGAAAGCGGATGAGAAGGTGCCTAAGGTTTTAGTAATGCCACATGGTATGCTTGATCCTTATTTCCAAAAGGCATCTGGCAGGAAAATGAAAGCGCTAAGAAATACTTTCTATTGGAAGTTTATCGAAAACAAGCTCATTAATACGGCCGATGGCATTTTGTTTACATGTGAAGAAGAAGAGTCACTCGCTAAATTACCGTTTAAGCCTTATCAGCCAAAGCGAACATTCATTACAGGACTGGGAGTTGAACATCCACCGGTATTTGTTGATGAAATGCGGTTAGAATTTGAAAGCCGTTGTCCGAAACTGGATAACGCTCCTTATATCCTTTTTCTGAGTAGAATTAATGAAAAGAAAGGGGTTGATTTATTACTGGACGCCTATCTGTCTATTGTAGAATCGGTAGAAAAAAATCCACGTTCAGATCTTGCCGGCTTATTACCTAAACTGGTTATTGCCGGGCCGGATTTAGATAGTGAATTTGGTAAGAAAATTCAGAGTCAGGTAGATCAGCATCACCTGCTTAGAAAATCAGTCATTTTTACGGGCATGCTTTCCGGCCTTTCAAAATGGGGTGCATTTTACGGTTGCGAGGCTTTTATTTTGCCTAGTCACCAGGAGAACTTTGGCATTGCAGTAGTGGAGGCTTTGGCCTGTTCGAAACCGGTTTTAATTTCCAATCAAGTAAATATCTGGCGAGAAATTAATGAAGATGGTGGCTGCTATGTTTTTAACAATACCATAGATGGTACACGCAAGTTACTGGAATCATGGGGGCAGAGTTCTTATAAAACGAAAAAGATGATGTCGAAAAATGCCTTTTACTCCTTTACAAAAAACTTTTCTACTATACCTGCAACCAACAGATTTGTTGATGCGATTTCAAATTTGAATTAAGATGAGTATTGAAACTTCAAATTTATTGACTGCTGATCTTTCGAAATTTGATATCGGAGATTACAATGCCGGGAACAAATGGAAGGATATACTATGGTATCCTTTTAATTACCTGGTTTTTAACAGTTCCATTCCATGGCCGAGTTCGCTGAAAGCAAGCTTGCTCAGGTTATTCGGTGCTCAGGTTGGAAAGGGTTTAATTATCAAACCAAGGGTAATTATTAAGAGTCCCAGAAGGTTGGTGATTGGTGATCATTGCTGGATTGGGGAATCTGTTTGGATCGATAACCTTGATGATGTTAAACTGGGCGATCATGTTTGTATCTCTCAAGGCGCAATGTTGCTTACCGGAAATCATGATTATAACAAAATCGATTTCCCTTATCGTTTAGGATCCATTAGCCTGGAAGATGGTGTTTGGGTGGGTGCGAAGTCGGTGGTATGTCCTGGGGTAAATTGCTTATCACATGCCATACTTACTGTAAATTCTGTAGCCACCAGGCAGCTCGAAGCTCGGAAAATATACGCTGGAAATCCTGCAGTTTACATTCGGGATAGAAAGATTACAGATTAAAAATAGCATAAATACTAAAGACCAATGTTAGCGGCCATCAAGCCATTCGGAGATTAGGCTTTACAATTTATAAGTACTACTGATTAAATAAATGGGATTATCCATCCCGGTAACTCATTTATTTCTGGCGATTCTGCTGGAAATACTAATATAAAAAAATTCCTCTTTCTGCTCACTAGTAAGCATATAACAACGCATCAATCTTTGGATGTGCTCGCTCAAACCAAAAAAACATGGAACAACTCAACACTGCAAAAAAGCGCATTTTATTGCTTGGCATCAATTTTTCGCCTGAACTTACCGGTATTGGAAAATACTCGGGAGAGATGATTGATTGGTTAGTCAAGAACGGATACGATTGTACAGTAGTTACCTCCTTTCCTTATTACCCAAACTGGAGTGTTCAAAAACCATACAGGGGCTTGTTTTATAAGAAAGAGGTAAATGCAACGGGCGATTTAAAAGTTTACAGGTGTCCGCTTTATGTACCTGCCGTACCTACGGGGAAGAAACGGATTCTACACGATATCAGCTTCTTCCTCACCTCGATGCTGATGATGATCTACCTGTTGTTTAAACCGAAAAGCGATTATGTTTTTTGCGTGGCGCCACCATTTCACCTTGGTTTTTTAAGCAGTTTATATTGCTTTATTAAAGGCAGTAAAATGATCTATCATATCCAGGATTTGCAGATTGAGGCGGCGAGAGATTTAGGCGTAATCAAAAATCAATCGTTGTTTGGGCTGATGCTTAAAATGGAAAAGTTTATCATCAACAGAACTACTTATGTTTCAACGATATCTGAAGGGATGTTGGAGAAAGTGGCGCTGAAGACCAATAAAAAAGTCTTGATGTTTCCGAATTGGGTAGATGTAAAAGAATTTCATCCTATTGATAAAAGGGAAGAACTGAAAAAACAATGGGGCTTTACAACAGCTGATAAAATTGTGCTGTATTCTGGTAGTATTGGAGAGAAACAAGGTTTAGAAAGTTTGATTTCTATTGCTGATGGCTTTCAGCATCATGCCAATATTCAATTTATTATTTGCGGCAACGGGCCATATAGAAACAAGCTTCAGGAAATTGCCACCAGCAAAAAACTGCTCAACATTAGCTTTTTACCGCTGCAACCGCTTCATATTTTTAATGAGTTTTTAAATATGAGCGATGTACATCTGGTGCTGCAAAAGAAAAATGCCTGCGATTTAATGATGCCGTCTAAACTGGCCGGAATACTTTCTTCTGGTGGTTTGGCACTGGTTACTGCAGAACAGGGAAGTACCCTACACAAGATTATTAAAGGAAATGATATGGGTGTGGTAATCGATTGCGAAAATGAAAGTCTTTTAGCCAGTACCATATTGGCTTGCTGTTCTGATAACCACCAAACAAGAACGCACAATGCCCGCGAATATGCCATGAGAGAATTGAATAGAGATGTGATTTTAAAACGTCTATTCTCTGAAATTGAAACCGGGAAAGAGTGCAAAACTCTTGTGCCAGTCATGAAGGAAATTAAAACAGAATTGGTTTTTAGCAATAACAATTAGGGCAAACAATAGCATTAAATCATGAACAATTTTAATCTATCTAACGACTCGATCATTGATCAATATGAAGATGAATTGGCTGGGAACTTAAATGACCAGTTAATCTTCAGTCCATCAATTGAAGCGGTAAACAGCGAATATGCCTTTCAGCAACAGCTTAAAAGAGTATTTGATGTAGCATTTAGTTTGATGGTATTACTCGCTTTTAGTTGGGTTTACGTACTAATCGCCATTCTTATCAGGGCAGATAGCCGAGGGAAAGTAATATTTAAACAAAAGCGAACGGGTAAAGATGATCAGGCGTTTTGGTGCTACAAGTTTAGAACCATGGTAGTGAATGACCATGCACACACTAACCACGCACAAAAGAACGATGCAAGAATAACCAGAATTGGTAATTTTTTGAGGAAATCAAGTTTAGATGAATTGCCGCAGTTCTTTAATGTACTTATCGGAACCATGAGTGTAGTTGGCCCACGCCCGCATATGTTAAAACACACGGAAGAATACAGGCAAACGATTGATAATTTCATGATGCGTCACAGCATCAAGCCGGGCATTACCGGTTGGGCACAAGTAAAAGGTTTCAGGGGAAATACCACCGGAGATGAAATGATGGAGAACCGGGTAAAACATGATATCTGGTATTTAGAAAACTGGTCTAATAAACTTGATTTAAAAATTATCATGCTCACCGCCAGACAGGTTTTCAAAGGACATGAAAACGCATTTTAAAATAGAAAATTAAAAAATATTATAAATAAAAACGCAATGAAAAAAAAGGCATTAATTACAGGGATAACTGGTCAGGATGGCGCATATCTAACCGAACTTTTATTAGAAAAAGGTTATGAAGTACACGGTATAAAAAGAAGAAGTTCGCAGTTTAATACTGATAGGATTGATCATTTGTATCAGGGGCCAGAAGTGGAGAACAGAAACCTGGTGCTTCATTATGGTGATTTAACAGATTCAACCAACCTGATCAGAATCATACAGCAGGTTCAACCTGATGAGATTTATAACCTTGGCGCAATGTCTCATGTACAGGTAAGCTTTGATGTACCGGAATATACTGCAAATGCAGATGGGATTGGTACGTTAAGAATTTTAGAAGCCATCAGAATTTTAGGCTTACAAGACAAAACAAGAATTTATCAAGCTTCCACTTCAGAGCTTTATGGATTAGTGCAGGCAGTGCCACAAAGTGAAACCACCCCTTTCTATCCACGTTCACCATATGCGGTAGCTAAAATGTATGCGTACTGGATCACTGTAAATTATAGAGAAGCATATGGAATGTATGCATGTAACGGAATTTTATTTAACCACGAAAGTCCTTTAAGAGGTGAAACATTCGTAACCAGAAAGATTACCAGGGGTGTTGCGAAAATTGGTTTAGGCCTTCAGGATATGCTTTACCTGGGTAATCTTGATGCGAGAAGAGACTGGGGCCATGCAAAAGATTATGTTGAGGCGATGTATTTAATTCTTCAACAACCTTCTGCCTCCGATTTTGTTATTGCAACGGGAATTACTACACCTGTACGCGAATTTGTAAAGTTAGCCTTCGCAGAAATTGGTGTGGAGATCGGTTTTTCTGGCACTGGTGTAGAAGAAAAAGGATTTGTGGTGTTCTGTAATAATCCAGATTATCAATTGGAAATTGGAAGAGAAGTGGTTGCTGTTGATCCAAAATATTTCCGCCCTACAGAAGTTGATCTTTTGGTTGGAGATCCAACTAAATCAAACCAATTGTTAAACTGGAAACCTAAGTATGACCTGCAGATGCTGGTAAGTGAAATGGTTGAGGCTGATGTTGAGCTTTTCAAAAAAGACCAATTACTGAAAGAATCAGGTTATGTTATAAAAAATCAATATGAGTAGAATGAAACAAACCGATCTAATTAATTTAGACGCTAAAATCTATGTTGCCGGTCATAAAGGCATGGTAGGTTCAGCTATAGAGCGGGCCTTGCTTAAGCAAGGTTACACCAACATTATTAAAAGAACTTCCAAACAACTGGATTTGACTGATAAGTTGGAAGTGGATCATTTCTTTGCCACACACAAGCCTGATTATGTTTTTTTAGCGGCGGCAAAGGTTGGCGGAATTCTCGCCAATAATACTTATCCTGCAGATTTTTTAGTTCAGAATCTAAACATTCAGAATAATGTAATCCAGGCATCATACGCCAATCAGGTTAAAAAGCTTTTGTTCCTGGGTTCATCTTGTATTTATCCGAAACTTGCTCCACAGCCTATTAAGGAGGAGTATCTGTTAACGGGTGCTTTGGAAGCTACTAATGATGCTTACGCAATTGCTAAAATTTGTGGTATCAAAATGTGTCAGTCTTATTCAAAGCAGTATGGTGTGAATTATATCAGTGCAATGCCAACCAATTTGTATGGCAAAAATGATAATTATCACCCGGAAAACTCTCATGTTCTACCCGCTTTAATTCGGAAAATTCATGAAGCTAAACAAGATGGAGCTCCATCGGTAACTGTTTGGGGTACGGGTACACCTAAACGTGAGTTTTTGTATGCTGATGATTTGGCGGAGGCCTGCGTGCATTTGATGAAAGTGTACAACAGCAGTGAAATTGTGAACATTGGTACTGGTGAAGATTTGACCATTAAAGAATTGGCGACCACCATTTCAAAGGTTTTGGAATATGATGGAGATTTAATCTTCGATGTTTCCAAACCAGACGGAACGCCAAGAAAATTACTCGATGTTTCAAGAATAAACAATACGGGATGGCAAGCGAGCGTTGAACTGGAAGAAGGTGTTCTTCTGGCTTACCAGGATTATTTAGAACAGATCGATTACATAAAAATAGCTGACGGCAGTAAATCGCTTTGTGCTTAAAACACAGCGCAATTTATACTGACAGTAAATCCAGTATAATAAAGAAACACTTTTTTTATAGTGTGTCACTGGGGACAATTGAAAAAACCCTGCGCCGGATGGCCAGGGTTTTTTATTTTGCTTTTTTTCCAGTGATTACAATCCAAGTTCATCTGCACTCGGGCCATAGCTACCAGGGATAGGAATATTCAAAATTCTTAAATAAACGCCCAGTTGTGCACGGTGATGAATGGTTTGACTAAATGACATGCGCATCATTTCATATTTGGTGAAATCGCCAAGAATAACTTCTCCATTTCGCAAAATCCACTGCTTATCAAAATCTTCAACATTGAATTGTGTCAATGCTAATCTGCCCTTTTCATAACTCTCTTCCAGAAGCTTTAAAAGGTCATCCGTATTTTCTGCTTTTTTTTCCTGATAAGGAGCCGTTTCGAAATCTAAACCATCGGCAGTAAGCGCCAGGCTAATCCATTCTGGCAACTCAGCAATATGGCAGGCAAGTGATTTCAACTTCATGCTTTTCTCATGTGGTGCCCATTCAAATTTATCCACAGGTACAAGGGCCAGAAATTTCTTAGTCGTGGTAAATTCCGATTCCAATTCCTTCAATAATGCTTTAATAATATCCATATTTTTTTGTTTTGATTTTTCAATTCCGTGTAATTCCATTAATAGCAAGTCGGCGAAGCTCATCTTTTTTCGTTTTGGTGATACAAAGAAAATAGGCGGTAGTGACAACCCTATGGCAGTGCTAAAAAATAAAATCATTTTATTTTTATTGCTCGAAACAGTAGCAGTTTGTATGGAAGCTGCTTGAAGAGTAAGTTGAGAGAGAACCTGACAGTTGATTTTTAGAAGTTAACCGGGAGCATACTCATATAGTCGCTCAAAGGCATGTGATCTATTTTCGAAAAAGGAGTTTCCAGGTTTTTAAGGCAGATAATTCTGGTTAGATTAAAGTCGCGGTATTGATTTCTAAAATGGCACCAGGCAATCAGGTGCCAACTGAAAGCATAAAAAATTAACCCGATAGGTTCTACACACCTTTTACTTGCCACTTCTTTCGCGTTTTTATACTCAAGTTCAATTAAGCTTTTATCAGAAATGGCATGCTGAATAAGGGAAAGATAGCCATAATTGAAGTTTAAACGTTCTGGAATCTGCAATTTAATATGCTGATTCATTTTTTCTAGCTTTTCTTTCTGGCCAGTTTTCAGCACGGCTTTTACCTTGGTCAATGCTGCAGAATAATGAGAGCGGATAGATTGATCGGCAAAACCATTCACTAAGCTTTCTACCAGCAGCAATGCGTTTGCTTCGTCCATATTGAAAGATACGGGCGGTAAAAAATAACCCTGAACCAGAAAATAACCTTTATTTTGTTCGAAACTAATTGGAATTCCTTGTTCGCCGAGTGCCTTAATATCACGGTATACAGTGCGCACGCTCATGTCAAATCGCTGTGCAATCTTCTCTGCAGTAATGTATTTAGTAGATTGGAGAAGTGTTAGTATGCCGAAAAGGCGATCGATACGGTTCATGTTTTCAGGCTTCAAACAAAACTAAGTAAATAATTTAAACCTTTTGGGGGTACAATTGTATTATATTGTTCGATATGTCTTTTGGGCGAAAATTTCGTTTAATACTAAGGTGACAAATTCTAGATTTCATGGCAGCCGCAATTCAGAAGCGTTTTTTCCGGGCAGTAAAAAGTAAGGTAATTATTGGTTTCCTATTTGCCTGTTTTGCTTTACTGCTGGCCTGGGGAATCAGCAAATTTGCTTTCACCCGGATGCTGAATACTGTGGAAGAAATTTCTGCGCCTAATGATAGATTAAGAATTGTAAATGAGCTATCGCATAAAATTGCCAGACTCGATCAGCTGCAGCGTGATGAGGCATTTAATAAACAAGGCAATTCTAGTTTTCTAAAAGAATCCAGGCAGCTGCGGTCCAATTTAGACACGCTTCGTAATCTTTATAAAGGTGATGCTTTACAGCTGAAAAGAATCAAATCAATTAAAAATTTACTGACTGCACGTGATAAACAGTTTATTGCTTATCTGAAAGTCCGTGAGACTTTGGTAAATACAAAATCGTTTTCCAATGAAGTGCAGAAATTAAATGAATTAGTCGCCACACGGTCTCGCCAAACTGATAGTGCGGTTTTAACCACAGAAACCACTACCTCAACCACCACAGTTGCTCCGGAAGAAGAAGAAAAATCAAGAGGGTTTCTAAGTAAGCTGTTTGGTAAAAAGAAATCTGAAGTTTATAAAATCATCAACGAAGAATTTAAAGTTAAACGTGATACGCTGAATGCCAAAGCGGAAGACAGCATTATGAAAAGCATGGCTGGCTCGCTTAAAAACATTGAGAAAGAGCAGCGGCAAAAAAGCCAGAAATTTTTAAAAAGAGAGGCTAATTTATCAACAGCAAGTAATGCATTAACCAGCCAGATGCTTCAAATTTTACGCGAAGTGGAAGCTGAAGCCGTAGCGCAGGTAGACTTGAATGGTATCCAGGCTAAAGAAGTGGTGAATGATGGTATTACCCAAATTACGGCAATCATTATTACCTTTTTCTTCCTCACCGTTATTTTACTGTATTTAATCCTGACAGACATTACCAAGAGCAATAAGTATAGAAGGGCTTTGGAAGAGGCAAAAGACTTAGCCGAATACCACGGTAAAGCCAAGCAACGGTTTCTTTCTAATATGAGTCATGAGATCAGAACGCCTTTACAGTCTATTCTTGGCTATGCAGAATTAATTTCTCAACAGGATCATCCCAAGAAAAAAGACATCGACGCTATTTATCAATCATCGATTCACTTATTGCAAATTGTAAACGAAGTACTGGATTATAACCGCATTATTTCTGGGGAGTTTAGTTTCAACCGCCAGGTTTTTGACATTGGCAATATGTTAGAAGAGGTGACCTCGGTTATTCGGCCGTTGGCTGAACAAAAATCGCTCAAACTGATTACTAATCTAGATTTAAGTGGGGTTGAGTTTGTGAGCGGAGATGCTTTCCGCCTGAAACAGATTCTCTTTAATATTTTGGGTAATGCGGTGAAATTTACCTTAAAAGGTGAAATTACGCTCAATGTAACCTGTAAAAAGCAACAAGGAAACCTGCACTTCAATTTTACGGTAAAAGATACCGGAATTGGTTTCGATGAAAAGGAAATTCCGAAGATATTTAACGAATTTGAACAAATTGAATCGCCGGAGCAGTATGTGCTAAATCAAACCGGAACGGGTTTAGGCCTGCCAATTGTGAAAGCTTTAATTGATGCACAAGGGGGGAGAATACATGTAAAAAGCAAGGTTGGTAAAGGGACAACTTTTAATATTTACCTAACCTATCAGCAAACTGATGAAAAGGTAATTGATCCAATGGATTTGGATCACTATGCAATTGTAGACCCGGGGATGGTTTGGGTGATTGATGATGATCGCCTGATTCTGGATCTCTGCGGATTAATTTTTGAGAAGAATAATATCCCATTTAAAAGGTTTAATGAAGTAGCTGATATCTTAAAAGAAGCGCCACACCCAGCGCTTAAATATGTGTTGGTAGATATGCGTTTGCCGGAAATGACAGGATTGGAGCTTTGCCATATCTTAAAGAAGAGACTGCCTGCAGATGTTAAATTCTATGCCATTACTGCGCAGGTTTTGCCTGAAGAACGCGAAATGGTGTTGAGTGAAGGTTTTGATGGATTAATTTTAAAACCATTCCGGGCAGTAGATTTGCTGTCGATTTTCAAAAAGACTGAAATCTTACCCCAAGCACCAGAGTTCGATTTTTCATCAATTGAAAAAATGACTTTCGGCGATCAGCAAATGCTGGAAAAGATTTTGGCGAGGTTTAAACAGGATTGTATCAATGATTCAGCCGAACTGAAAGTTCATCTTGCAGAAAATGATCAGGATAAAAGCCGGTTGATTGTCCATCGAATTGCAGGAAGAACTGCACAAATGGGGGCTAAAACACTGGCTCAGGCGTTAAGGCAGCTGGAGTTTGAAATTGCAGAAAAAGGTCTTGATCAGGACATTAAGCAAGCTGTTTTAAGTCAGCTATTGAAGTTAGATGCACTTATTGCCGTAATGGAAGAGATGGAGCCGCTGGCCGAAAAAAGTGTCGACTAACTCAACTTTACAACAACCTTTGGATTAGAAAATGACTAATGTTTAAAGGTCAATAATTAAACCTTATTCAATTCCGTACCGCTCCATTTTAGCGTAAAGCGTTTTGCGGTCTATGTTGAGCATTTTTGCAGCTTTAGATTTATTATGTTTTGCTTTAATCAAAGTTTCAGCAATTAACGTTTTCTCATTTTGCTCGTGCACCGCCTTTAAATCTGATGAACTTCCCGGCAGGGTTTGCTGATTCACCGAAATCATCATTTCATCAGGCAAGGCATTCACTTGTGCCACCTCTCCGGGCGTTAACAAAACCATGCGCTTAATTACATTGCTTAATTCTCTTAAATTTCCTGGCCAGTCGTAATTTAGGAGCAATGACTTAGCCTCAGCAGATATGTTCTTAACATTTCTACCCAGATCCCGGTTAGAAAGCTGCACGAAATGGTTGATGAATAATTCCAGATCACTGCCTCTGTTTCGCAACGCAGGAAGTTGAATTTTAAATTCATTTAACCGATGGTATAAATCTTCTCTAAACTCACCCGCTGAAATACTATTCAATAAATCGTCATTTGTTGCGGTGATGATCCTCACATCTACATTGATTTGTTTTGTGCTACCTAATGGTTGAATTATCCTTTCTTGCAAAGCACGCAATAACTTAATCTGTACTTCATAGCTTAAATTTCCTACTTCATCTAAAAACAAAGTTCCACCGTTTGCGGCTTCGAACTGGCCTTTTTTATCATTTAATGCACCTGTAAAGGCACCTTTTACATGTCCGAAAAGTTCACTTGCAGCCAGATCTTTAGATAGTGCTCCACAATCTATTGCAATGAAGGGTTTAGCCGCACGTTTACTTTGCTGATGTAGGGTTCTGGCGGCAAATTCTTTCCCCGTTCCACTTTCTCCCTGAATGATAACTGACATGTCTGTAGGCGCAACCAAATCAATGTGTTGATAAAGCTTATCGGCAATGGCACTTTTGCCTTTAATCAGATCAGCGTCTGCCACTTCCGTTTTAACATCTTTGGATTCCTTTTTTGTAAGCGAACTTTTAATAACCATTAACAGTTCATCTGGATTGACGGGTTTAGTAATATAATCGAAGGCACCAAGTTGCATTGATTTTACGGCTGTTCGAACATCATTAAAACTGGTCATGATGATGATGGGCGTAGGAATGCCAAGATTTCTGGTGTGTGTAATGACCTCGAAACCAATTCCGTCAGGGAGGCGGTAATCGATTAAAAACAAATCAAAAGATTCATTTTCAATTAGTTTAAAAGAAGATTTGATGTGCGTAGCTAAAGAAACTTCGTGACCATTTTTAGTCAAAAAAACCTCAAGCAATTGTGCAAATGTTGTATCGTCTTCTAAAATCAGGATTTTGGCCATACAACAAAAATAAGAAAAGCCAGTTAAAAACTGGCCTTCTTATACTAGGTAGATGTAATATTTGGGTTTATTCAACTGGCTTACCGTCTTTATCGATTTTGATAGAACCAGTTTCAGCTTCTTTTTTCACATTAATAATGTAGTATTCTTTTGCGCCTTCTTTAACCGCCCAGGCTTCAGTAGCTGTCCAGCCTTTATAGGTATCGGATTTTAATGCAGTTGTTATTGGCTCTGGAAGTTCTTCCAACTTAACAGGAGTTTTTACTGCGCTATCTTGAACTGCAACAATTGCAGCGTTTTTCATTGTATTTACTTCACTCGCCTGTACTGCTGAGAATCCTGCAAAAGCTAAGAACGCAGCTGATAAAATTAATTTTTTCATCTTATTATATATTTAATGGTGATGAAACTATCAAATAGTTTCGTGATTTGTTTAGTTGAGCGTAACCCGAAGGCTACGCTTATTGATTATGCCTCCGGGGGCAGTTATTATTGAACTGGTTTACCGTCTTTGTCAATTTTCACAGAACCTGTTTCTGCTTCTTTTTTAACATTGATTAAGTAATACTCCTTCTCGCCTTCTTTAACTGACCATGCCTCGGTAGCTGACCAGCCTTTATATGCATCTGATTTTAATGCTGTTGTTACTGGCTCAGGTAGTTCTTCTAACTTAACCGGTGTTTTTACTGCGCTATCTTGAACTGCAACAATTGCAGTGTTTTTAATTGTATTTACTTCACTTGCCTGTACTGCTGAGAACCCTGCGAACGCTAAAAATGTAGCTGATAAAATGAACTTTTTCATAGTATGTAAAATTTGAATTTTAATATGTGTAACAATACTTGCTAATGTTTCATAATGATGCCAAAGCTGACACGAAATACCAAAGCATTGTAAATCAGTATTTTGTGTTTGTGCCAAAAAAATTATAGTGGGGAATTATTCCACAAGTTGGGGGATTTGGTAACAGATTGGTATTTAGTTTAGCGTTATTGGGGCCTGAAATGCTGTGCTGAAAACAGGTGCTAAAAATTTAAAATAAATTTTCTGGAAAAGAATATTTTTTTCTATCATTGCAGCCCGATTGAAAGCCTCCTTAGCTCAGCTGGTAGAGCAACTGACTTGTAATCAGTAGGTCATTGGTTCGATTCCGATAGGAGGCTCTTTTCAATTCGCGATTGTTGATTTAGGATCTTAGATTGTTCTGAATTGTCAAATCCGCTCTCCTCTAAAGCTTACTGTAAAAAGAGAAAATCGTAATCCGAAATCTAAATCTTAAATTTGTTTCATGCTCACATATTTTTCGGCCGACTGGGTTTTTCCTGTAAGTACATCACCGCTGAAAAACGGTATCGTTTCGGTCAATGAAGCGGGGGAGATTCAAGAAATTCTAACTGAAGCTGCGGCTCAACAGCGTCAAATTAAGGTTGATAAACTTAAGGGTGCAATTGTTCCGGGTTTCATCAATACGCATTGTCATCTTGAATTGTCGCACATGTTCGGTAAAGTACCTGAACATAAAGGTCTGGTAGAATTTGTACAAACGGTTATTAAAAGCAGATCTGCTGATGTGGCCGAAATTCAATCTGCAATGCTTATCGCCGATCAAAAAATGTTTAATCAGGGAATTGTAGCAGTTGGCGATATCTCAAATCAGCTTATTTCAAAGGAAGTGAAGCTGCAAAGCAAAATCCATTACCACACATTTGTGGAGGCTTTGAGTTTTAATCCAGAACGGGCAACTGCAACCATGGATTTTGCCAACGAAATTAAAAACCAATTTGCACCTTTGCCTGCAACCGTTGTACCACATGCGCCATATTCAGTATCGCCCGCGCTTTTTGCTTTAATTAATGCAGCTGCTGAAAAAGACAATGCTTTTATTAGTGTGCATAATCAGGAAACTGCAGATGAAAATGGATTTTTTGAAAATAAATCAGGAGGCTTTCTCAGGCTTTATCAATTTTTAGGTCTTGATTTAGCGTTCTTCAAGCCTTCAGGTAAAACTTCTTTACAAACGTGGTTACCTGCTATCAAAAAACAAAAAACATTGTTGGTTCATAATACAGTATCCAATAAAGCGGATATAGATTTTGCAAGAGATAACCATACTAATTTATATTGGTGCTTATGTCCGCAGGCAAACTTGTACATTGAAAATACCCTTCCCGATGTGGATTTATTTATTTCAGAAAGACTGAAAATTACGTTAGGAACAGATAGCCTGGCAAGTAATCATCAACTTAATATCCTGACCGAAATGAAGACGTTGCAGGTACTGAAAAAAGTAGAATTTGAAAAACTTTTACAGTGGGCAACGCTAAATGGTGCAGACTTTCTAGGCCTGTCGCATAGATTTGGATCGATCGAAGTTGGAAAATCGCCTGGATTAAACCTGATCCAGTTATCTGAGGGTTTTGAAATCGAGAGTGATCAGGTAATTAAACTGGCTTGAGGTTTTATATACTTTTTTCAATGATAAGTTTTTTTTAATTTTGTTTATATGGGAACATTGATTGTACATCCTGAAAATAAAGAGCAACTTTCAGCACTCAAAGCGTTTATGAAAGCCTTTAATATCTCTTTTGAAGAGCCAAAACAGCCATATAATACTGATTTTACCGAAAAGATGAAGATCAGTAAAAAGCAAGCTAGAGAAGGACAGACCGTCAAAGTTAGCTTGGACGATATATGGAAATAGAGTTTACATTTATTGCTATGCAGGATTTAGATTATTTTAAAAAATCTGGCAATAAATCAGTTCTTAAAAAGATAAGAATACTCTTAGAGAGCATTCAGGAAAATCCTTATGCTGGAATAGGTAAGCCGGAAGCGCTTAAGTACGAACAATCCGGTAATTGGTCTAGAAGGATAAGTCAGGAGCATAGACTAATCTATGAGGTACAATCAGAATTTATTCTTGTCCATTCTTTGAGGGGGCATTATCGTTAATATTATTCATTTGAAAAACCCAATCTGCAAACTCCTTAACATCAAATACCCGATCATTCAAGCTGGCATGGTATGGTGTAGCGGCTGGAAATTAGCATCGGCAGTTTCTAATGCAGGTGGTTTGGGCATCATTGGTGCAGGATCCATGTATCCTGAAACCTTGGTGCAGCACATTCGAAAATGTAAAGATGCCACCAGTAATCCATTTGCAGTAAACATTCCACTCATGTACCCGAATGTTCAGGAATTGATGGACATCGTTATTGAGGAGGGTATTAACATTGTTTTTACTTCTGCCGGTAACCCGGCAACGTGGACAGACACCCTAAAAGAAAAAGGCATTATTGTGGTGCATGTTATTGCAAATACCAAATTTGCATTGAAAGCACAGGAGGCTGGTGTTGACGCTATTGTAGCCGAGGGTTTTGAAGCGGGCGGGCATAATGGCCGGGAGGAAACTACCACCATGTGTTTAATCCCTATGATAAAGGCCGCTGTTGATATTCCTGTAGTTGCCGCTGGTGGAATAGGAAGTGGTAAATCAATGTTGGCTGCCTTTGCTCTTGGCGCTGATGCCGTTCAAATTGGTTCGGCTTTTGCCATTGCGGAAGAGTCTTCTGCTCATCCGCTCTTCAAACATAAAATCATTTCATCAACCGAGGGAGATACCAAATTAGCCATGAAGAAATTGGTGCCGGTAAGGTTATTAAAGAATGAATTTGCAGAAGCAGTGTTTCAAGCCGAAGCCGAAGGGGCAGATCGGGCGAAATTAATGGAACTTTTAGGACGGGCAAGGGCTAAACTCGGTATGTTTGAAGGTGATATGGAAAATGGAGAACTCGAAATTGGTCAAGTTTCAGCGATGCTCAAAGAAATTAAGCCGGCGAAACAAATTCTAGATGGCATCTGGCAGGAATTTATCGCACAAAAAGAACATTTGTCAAACTTATGAACACAAAATACCTAATGGTTGCAAGCGCCATTTTGCTTAGTTTGATTGGGTTAACCTGCTCATTTGCCCCGGAAGAGATTTTGAGCTATCTACATGTAGAAAATCAGGCGTTATTCGTCTTAGTTATTCAGCTATTAGGTGCGCTTTACCTTGGTTTTGCTATTTTGAACTGGACAGCCAAGTCAAATTTGATCGGAGGCATCTACAGTAAACCTGTTTCGCTTGGAAATTTTCTGCATTTTTTAGCAGGAGGATTGGCAATAGCGAAATACTATCTAAAACACACCACAGATGATGTGCTGATTTTGCCAGCAATTATCTACATCATATTTGCTATTGCTTTTGGACTCGTTTCATTTGGCCGGCACGAGTTTAAAAAACAGCCATAACATCACACAAAAAAATTAACTTTGTTGGTATGACGAAACACATCAATATAAAAGTAACAGGCAAAGTGCAAGGCGTATTCTTCAGGGCTAGCACAAAAGCGGTAGCTGATCAAATGGGTATTCGCGGCTTCGTTAAAAATGAAAAGGATGGTTCGGTTTACATAGAGGCAGAAGCTGAACAATTTATTTTAGATGCTTTTACCGAGTGGTGCAAAGAAGGACCAGATAAATCGGCTGTGGAAAATGTGGAGATTAGTGAAGGTGAACCTAAAGATTTCAGAAATTTTGAAGTGGTAAAAAAGAATTTACTCTGGTAAAGTTAAATTAAGATTGAGGTTGGCGATCGCGATTTAAAACCTAGAATCGTATTATTGTTTTATATTTAAATCGATTTTAATTTTTAGAAGCCTAAATGGCTATTTAATCTAAAATCTAAAATCCTAAAATCTAAAATTACTTGTCTGTATATAAAAAGTTTCTTGGGCAAACCATGGTTTATGGGATCAGCACCATAGCTTCAAGATTATTAAACTTTATTTTAACACCCATATTTACCCGAAGTTATGGCGCTGCGGCACTTGGTGTTTTTACCAAAATGTATGCCTATGCTTCTATGACCAATGCCATTCTGGCTTTTGGGATGGAAACTACATTTTTTCGCTATTTAAATAAATATGAAGATCGGAAAGCTCAGGTCTACAATAATTCCTTTCTGATCGTCGCTTTTGTTTCTACCCTGTTTTTAATTACAGGGCTTGTTTTTACAGAGCCAATTACAAAATGGCTGTTGAATAATAATATGTCGCATTATCAGGATCAAAGGCGATATGTTCAATATTTTTTATGGCTATTGTTCTCTGATGCCATTTGTGTTATTCCTTTTGCCAGAATCAGGGCCGATGGAAAGCCTTTCCGCTACAGCATCATTAAATTTGTAAATATTCTGAGTTATGTATTGCTGAGTTTGTTTTTTATTTATGGCATTCCATTAATCATTCAACATGATTTGCCTGGGCGTGAATTCTTTCAGGGCTGGTTTCGCGATAAGTGGGTTGGATACGTTTTCATCTCAAACCTGATTGCAAGCGGAATTACCTTCCTACTGTTAGTGCCCGAATTTTTAAAGGTGCAGTTTAAGTTCGATTCTGCCTTGTTTAAAAATATGTTATCATACAGCTGGCCTGTACTTGTTGCTAACCTGTCTTTTATCATTAATGAGAATTTAGATAAAATTCTATTGGATCGGTACACTACAGAAGCACAGGTTGGTATTTATGGGGCGGTATGCAAACTGGCCATTTTCCTGAGCATTTTTAATATGGCCTTTAGATTAGGTGCTGAACCATTTTTCTTCAGCTATGCAAAAAATGAAAATGCAAAAGTTACCTATGCAAAAATTTTAGAATATTTCGTGATTGCCCTTTCCATTCTCTTTGTGGCTTTAACGGCCAATATCGAAATCCTGAAGTATTTTATCAGTCGAGATAAAGCTCACCTGGCCGAATACTGGGTAGGGTTACCAGCTGTCCCCTATCTTTTAGTTGGCTATGTGTGTTTAGGGGTTTATATGAACCTCTCCATTTGGTACAGACTTTCTGATCAAACGCGTTTCGGCTTATATATATCTTTAGTTGGTGCAGTAATAACCATTGTTTTTAATATGGTCTTGATTCCGAAATATAGCTACATGGGCTCTGCATGGGTATCAATGGCAACTTATGGTACCATGATGATCATCTCTTACCTCCTTGGACAGAAATATTATCCCATTCCTTATAACCTTAAAAAGATTCTGGCCTATTTAATCGTTTCCACTATTATCGTATTTTCATCGTTCTTCATTTTTGATAAAAATATTTATATCGGCAATGCCATGCTAATTGCTTTTATTGCCGGAGTAGCTTACTTTGAAAAAGATGATTTAAGAAAAATGCTAAAGCGTTAGCCATTATTTACAAACCATTTCCTTTATAAAAATGAATATCAACATCATCAATAAGTCTGGACATCCGTTGCCTCAATATGAAACTGCTCAAGCTGCAGGCATGGATTTAAGGGCATCAATTGAAGCAGAAATCGTTCTCAAGCCTTTACAGCGCCAGCTTATTTCCACTGGTTTATTTATAGCCTTACCAGTTGGTTTTGAGGCGCAGATTAGACCCCGGAGTGGCTTGGCATACAAACATGGCATTAGCATCGTTAATGCTCCCGGAACTATTGATGCAGATTATCGTGGCGAAATTAAAGTGTTATTGGTAAATTTATCTGATACAGATTTTAAGATTGTTAACGGCGATCGAATTGCACAAATGGTAGTGGCTAAACATGAAACCGTGCAGTGGCAGGCAGTTGAGTCGCTTGAGGAAACGGTGAGAGGCGAAGGTGGATACGGCCATACCGGGAAAAGTTGAGTTTTGAATTCGTGAAGGAGAGAATTTAGAATGAAAGATTTAGTGAGGGATAGAATTTTGAATTATTGAGTGAAAGAAATGAGATCATCATCCATTCATTCTATCATTCCATTTAATATATGATAAAAAGGCATATTTTTTTTGCATTGCTGGTTATCGGCGGAAAAGCTTTTGCCCAGGTTCCTGTTGTTGCCGCTGGCCGGGATAGCAACATGGTAAAACAGTTATTTTTTGCAGGACTGAGGGATAAAATGACTGATAATTATTCACAGGCGCTAACAAGTTTTAACAAGATAGTTAGCCTGGAGCCTAATAATGATGCGGCGCTTTTTGAGATGGCAAATGCAAACTTGCGTTTGGATCGTTTATCAGAGGCAGAATTAAATATCAGACAGGCAATAAGCCTGAAGCCAAATAATCCCTGGTATCAGCGCTTGCTGGCAGAAGTATATAAGCGCACCAATAAAATGCCAGAGTTAATTGAGGTATTTAATCAGTTAATTAAAATAGATCCGGAGAATGATGCTTATTATTTTGATAAAGCAAATGCACAATTTCTATCCAATCAAACAGATGCTTCAAAGAAAACTTATGATGAAATTCTCTCTAAATTTGGAGAATCTAATGAACTCTTAACTGCTAAAAAGCGCTTTCAGCCGAATTCTGGTGCTTCTGAAAGCGATATTGTTAAACTTTTGGAAGGGAATCAGGCAGATATCAAAAACTATCTTTATGCAGCTGGGTTATTGCTTCAAAAAGGAAATGATACAGAAGCGCTGAAGGTTTTATTAAAGGCGCAACAACTAGCTCCTGATAATTTTGAAATTAACCTTGGGCTTGCAGATGTTTATGGTAAGCAGAAAAATGATGCACAGGCATTTACCGCGCTAAAAAAAGCATTTGAAAGCGCTGAAATGCCGTTGGATGAAAAGGTGAAAATTATCGCTTCCTTATTTTCAAAGTTAAACCAGCCAATCATCGCCGAGAACGTAACAGCGTTAAGTAAGCTTGTGGCTGAAAAAAATCCATCGGATGCAAAGGCACTTGCACTTTACGGCGATGTTTTATATCAGCAGAATAAGTTAAAGGAAGCATTGGTGCAGTATCAGGCCGCATTGAAAATAAATGATCAGGTTTATGTGGTTTGGGAACAGATTATCAATATTCAAACCCTGCTCGGTCATTATGATGACGCCATAAAGCTGGGCGATGAAGCGCTTACGATTTATCCTAATCAAGCCAGTCTTTATTACTATACTGCTTATGCTTTATTTAAAACGGGTAAGCTTGATCTGGCACAAAATAACCTGAAAGCTGCTTTGCAATTGGATGTTGATAACAAAAGTTTACAAGCACAGGTTTTTGCCCTCCAAGGTGATATTTATGTAAATCAAAATAATTTCACTTTGGCAAAAACAGTCTTTGAAAAAGCGATCACACTGGAGCCAGATAATTATTTTATCATGAATAATTATGCCTACTACCTTGCCCTAAAAAATGATGATTTGGCCAAAGCTGCCAAATATGCAGAAACGGCGGCTAATGCAATGCCCAATAATTCATCCATTACTGATACCTATGCTTATATTTTATTCAAGCAGCAAAAGTATGATTTGGCAAAGGTTTGGGTAGAAAAAGCGCTGCAAAACAATACCAATAAAAACGGTGTTTATCTGGAGCATTACGGCGATATTCTCTTTATGAAAGGGGATAAGGAAGCAGCATTACTGCAATGGCAAAAGGCAAAGGCGGCAGGAAACGGATCGGAAATATTAAATAAAAAAATTAATGAGAAAAAGTATTTTAAATAGTTTACTAATTGCAGGAACCATCATTTCTGTATCTGCGTGTAAGCCGAAAAAAGTAATCGTTGTGGCACCACCAACTGCCACAGCAGCTAAAACAGATAATACTAAAGCCGAAGCTTTAGCCCTGCTGAATAGTAAACAATTAAAATTTAATACCCTTTCTTTAAAGGCGAAAGCCACCTTGGATATTGCTGGTAATTCTAATGATGTTACCATGAATTTCAGGATGAAGGACAAGGAAATTATTTGGGTGAGTATTACGGCACTGGGTGGTGCTTATGAGCCAGCAAGGGCTTTAATTACGCCCGATAGTATCAAGGTGATGAACCGCTCAAAGGGCGAATATTTAAGTAAGCCTTTTAGTTATATCTATAATTTTACCAATAAGCAGGTTAACTTTAATACACTCCAAGCGATGTTAACTGGCAATGCGATGGGAGAATTCTTAACCACAGAAGCCAACTTAAAACAGGAAAATGGCGTTTGGTTAGTTACCGGAAGTAAAGAAGGCCTGGATTATAGGTTATTGTTTAATACGCTCTTTAAAGTAGCAGAAACAAATTTAAATGATTCGAAATCTGGTCAGGCATTGAAAGTAATGTATTCGGATTATCAGAATTTGAATGAATCTTTATTTCCTAGCTCGCTTAAAATCAATACTTTATCAGGTGCGAAAAAAATTAATATTGACTTAAATTTCGTGAAAATAGATGGTAACGTGGCGTTAGAATATCCATTTAAAGTGCCAGGGAATTACAAATTGGTTCAGTAATAACTTTCAGCGTAGTTAATTATCCTTTAAGCAGTGGTCAAATATTCGGGTTGAATTTTCAGCCGCTTATTTGGTGACTGCTTTTTGACGTTAAGAATTTTCTGATGAAGATGGAGTGAAGTTTTTTTTGTAAAGCCTTTTGTATCTAAATTTTAATATCTTTTCCTATAAAATTTTTATACTTTTGGCTTAATGAAGCTACAGAAAATCATATTTATCCTGTTTTTAAGCATACTTGCCTATTCAGTCAGTGCACAAACCGAAAGTCAGCTTAGAAGGAAAAAAGAAGCGATACAGCGTGAAATTGAACAGCTTCAAAAGAACTTGAGTAAAACGGCAAGCGGGAAGAAATTAACCTTGCAGCAAATCAATGCAATCAATGCCCAGATTCGTCTTCGTCAGGATAAGATCGGCACCATTAACTCCGAAATAAAAAACCTGGATAATCAAATCTCTCAGAACACAAATACCGTACATACATTACAAGGCCAGTTAGGCGACCTTAAAAAGGAATACGCAGGCATGATTCGTTTCGCACAGCGAAATAGAAACGCCTACGAGAAAATGATGTTTATTTTTGCAGCCAGAGATTTCAATCAGGCTTATAAAAGAATAAAATATCTGCAACAATTTAGTCAATACCGTAAAAAACAGGCTGGTTATATTGAAAATACCCAGCAGGATCTAAATGGAAAGATCAAAGTATTGGATAAAACGCTCAGAGAAAAGAGTGATCTTTTAAAGGAGCAAGAGCGCGAGCGTGAGCGTTTAGGGAAAGATAAGAATCAGCAAGCTGTGGCTTTAAACCAGTTAACTAAGCAAGAACGCCAATTTAAACAAGATATTAATTCTAAGAAAAAGGAACAGGCACAAATTAACCGGGCAATTGCGGCGGCAATACAGAGAGCAATTGAAGAAGCCAGAAGGAAAGCGGCAGAAGAAGCACGTTTAGCAGCGGCAAAAAGGGCAGCAGAAGAGCGGGCTGCAGCAGCAAGGGCGAAAGCAGAAAATAAACCTGCTCCAACTACAAGTGCAGCACCAACTGTAAGAGAGAAAAGTACATCAGAGCTGTTAACGGCTACGCCCGAAGCAGCAAGGCTTTCTGCAGGATTTGAAAATAACAGAGGAAGATTGCCTTGGCCGGTGACTACCGGAAGCATCACAGAGCGTTTTGGTTTGCACAAAGTGGATCAGGCAACCTATACCAATGATGGAATAGACATTACCACTGCGAGTGGTGCAGCTGTTAGGGCGGTATTCGCCGGGAAGGTTCTTGCTGTTCAATATATACAGGGAAGAGCAGTTATTATTGTGATTCATGGAGAGTACATTACGGTTTACCAAAATTTAAGAGGCGTTACTGTCAGTGCCGGAAGTTCGGTAGAAACTAAGCAGACCCTTGGTACCGTTGCCAACACTGGCGATGATGCCATATTGAAATTCCAGATTAGAAGAGGTCAGGCCATTCTTAACCCGGAAGCCTGGATTAGTAAATAGGAATAAGAAAGTTTTAAAATGTTTATATTTGTATAAAATAGATTAGTGATGTATCAAGGAACGTTATTAGAGTTTTTAAATATGGGTGGATCTGAGATCGTACTTATATTAGTAGTAGTTCTTTTGTTATTTGGGGGTAAGAAATTACCTGAATTGGCACGAGGCTTAGGGAAGGGAATCAGAGAATTTAAGGATGCATCTGATGGTGTTAAACGTGAAATCCATAGAAACATCAATGCAATGGATTTAGATAAAGAAGAGGCTGAAGAGAAAGTTGCGAATAATCAAGCTCATCAACAAGCGGCAGAAACTGCTCCGGTAGATGAAAAAGTTACAACCAACGACCATCATCCGTCGAGCACTCCTGTAGATGAAAAAATTGTAACTGACAGTCAAAAAGTTTAAACAAAAAAGTTATGTTAAATACAACAATAGCAGCAATGCTTGGAACGCCAGAGATTATCATTATTGCGGTAGTGGTATTGTTATTATTTGGTGGTAAAAAAATTCCTGAACTAATGCGTGGTTTAGGTAAAGGTGTAAAAGAATTTAAAGATGGTAAAGATGGTGTAGATGGAGAACAAGTTGATCCATCAAACCGTGATAAAACCGTTTAATTTGCTATAATTTTAAGTTTTGAAGAAATACAGCGCTTTAAAAGAGATTCAGGCACTCATTTCGCAAAAGCAACTTACTTTACCCGATTTATTGGCTTATTATTTTAAGCAAATTTCAGATAATGAACACCTCAATGCATTCAATGAGGTGTTTTTTTATTCGGCTGAAGTACAAGCGAAAGCGGTACAGGAAAAAATAGAACAAGGTACCGCAGGTAAACTTGCCGGAATGGTTATTGGTATTAAAGATAATATTTGTTACCAGGATCACATCGTTACTGCCTCATCAAAAATGCTTGATGGCTTCGTATCGCCGTATTCATCTACGGTTGTTAAGCGCTTATTGCAGGAAGATGCCGTAATCATCGGTCGCTTAAATTGCGATGAGTTTGCAATGGGTGGTTCTAATGAAACTTCTTATTTTGGCCCGGCTAAAAATGCTGCAAATCCAGAATTAGTTCCAGGAGGATCATCTGGCGGATCTGCGGTAGCCGTTCAGGCTGATATGTGCCTGGCTGCTCTTGGTACCGATACAGGAGGCTCCGTTAGGCAACCAGCTGCCTTTTGCGGGCAGATTGGTTTAAAGCCAACCTATGGAAGAATTTCCAGGTATGGTGTGATTGCTTACGCCTCATCATTTGATCAGGTTGGACCAATCACCTCATCTGTTGAAGACGCTGCTTTGTTGTTGCAGATTCTGGCAGGTGTCGATGACCATGATTCTACGGTATCATCATTGGCTGTGCCGGATTATCCTGCACATTTAAACGACGATAAGAAACACAGGATTGCGGTACTAAAGGAAACCATCGAAAGCGATGCGCTGGATCCTGAAATTAAGGCTGCTATCTTAGAATCTATTGCTGATCTCCAGGAGAAAGGCCATACCGTTGAGTATGTTTCTTTTGATCTTTTAGAATACCTGGTTCCCGCCTATTATATTTTAACCACTGCTGAAGCTTCATCAAATTTATCACGGTACGATGGTGTACATTACGGACACCGGAACACACATGCAAAATCACTGACTGAACTTTATAAGTTATCGCGTGCAGAAGGTTTTGGAGAAGAGGTAAAGAAACGCATTTTATTGGGAACTTTCGTTTTGAGCGCAGGTTATTACGACGCCTATTATCAAAAGGCCCAGCAGGTACGCCGGTTGATCAGAGAAAAGATGGATAATCTGTTCGAAAATTATGATTTAATTTTATCGCCTGTGGCCCCAACAACTGCCTTTAAAATTGGTGATCATGCACAAGATGCATTGATTATGTACCTTGCAGATATCTTTACTGTTTTACCATCGTTGAGCGGAAACCCGGCAATTGCCTTACCTTTAGGCAATAATGAAGCGGGCTTGCCGTTAAGTATTCAATTTACAGCCAAACATTTTGAGGAAGATAAGCTCCTTGCTTTTTCTCAGGCATTTTTAAAATAAGCGTATTTTTTACATACGCACAGCGTTTTTTGTGTTTCTCCGCTTATAATCGGAGAAACATTTTGATTAAATTTCGGTCGGAGAACCGAAGACTTATCGCTGGATAAACCAAATTGCCCATGATAAAAAAAATACTTTTTACCAGTGTATGCGCCCTCTTAGGATTTATTTCTTCCGCTTCTGCCCAGCAGAAAGTTGTTATTGATAGTCTTCCGAAAATACAGGATAACATTTTCATCAATACAGATCCTGTTTCGGTTCCACTGATCTATGAAAACCCATTGTTAATGGGGCAAAATTACATCTACAAACTGCGGTTAGATTCTATCACCAAAACCGTTCCTCTTCCATATAACGAATACGTTCAGCAGTATATAGACATTTATGCCAAGCGAAAAGATTTGTTTGGCAAGATGATGGGCTTATCAAACTATTACTTCCCAATTTTTGATAAGGCATTAAAAGACTTTGATATTCCACAGGAAATCAAGTACCTCACCATTGTGGAGTCGCAAATGAATCCTCATGCCATTTCAAGAGTTGGTGCTACCGGAATTTGGCAGTTCATGTTTGGTACTGGTAAAGCCTATGGTTTAAAGATGGATAATTTTGTTGATGAACGGAAGGATCCTATTCAGGCTAGTTATGCCGCTGCACAATATTTTAGAGATGCTTACGAAGAACTAGGCGATTGGTTGCTGGCCATTGCGGCCTACAATTGTGGTAAAGGTGCGGTGGCGCGTGCCATGATTAAAGCAGATTCTCGCGATTTTTGGGAAATCAGGCAGTTTTTACCTAAAGAAACAAGAAATTATGTACCCGCCTTTATCGCTGCTGTATATGTAATGAATTATTCCAATAAACATCAGATTTCACCTCAGGCCTGTAGCCTCTTTTTAAAAACCGATACGGTTCAAACCAACAAGTTTGTATCATTATCTGATTTAGCAAAAGCACTAAATGTGGATGAAACTGCACTTTTTGCACTCAATCCATCTTATAAAAAGCAGATTGTTAATGGCACTGATGAAGATCCGAAACGGATTGTAATGCCTAAGCTGAGAGATATTGATTATGCCGGGGTTTATGAGGTTTTGAATAATACGGAGTTAGAAATGAACATGCGTGTTGTTCAGGCAAACACAGATGATGTAAGAGATTTGCGGAAAGCCAAAACCAAACATGTTTCTGGTAATTCTGTGTTATTACATAAAGTAACTGCCGGGCAATCGCTCACAACAGTTGCCAATAAGTATGGTGTGGAAGTTCAGGATCTGCGTGTATGGAATGGATTGAAAAGCAAAACTATTATACCAGGTCAAAATCTCAAAGTCTTTGCTAAGAATGTGACTCGACTTAAAGCGCCGGTTTCCTTTTTGAATTACACGGTGAAATCCGGAGATACCTTATCGGAGATAGCGGAAAAATTTAATGGTGCTACCGTGCAAAGTATCAGACGTGATAATAAATTATCCAAGGCAGGTTTACATGCCGGGATGATTCTGAAAATCACCAAAGGATAAGTAAGTAAATCCGACTTCTTTTACCTTTATCCGAAAATATATGGTGCCGATATTTTTAGGGCAATATGTTTCATTTTTAACACCAGACAAATCCTGAAGTGACTTCACTTCTCTAATTTTAAACTAAATACTACTATACATTACTGCTGTTCAGTAAATGAACAAAATAAACAGCAGTAAGATTTCCTAATCTTGAAAATTACCGCATATCTGAATTTCTATTTCGCTGTTTACTAGCGCTGTCTTATTTGTTGGGTAGATTGCGCTGGACTTATTTTGCTTACATTATGTTTTCTGCCTAGTAAAAGAATCGTACCTTTGCCCCGTCACTAATAAGTTACTTAATGAGTAATATCAACAGAAAGCAAGATGCGCTCGATTACCACTCGCAAGGGCGGCCAGGAAAAATACAAGTAGTTCCTACAAAACCAACAACTTCACAACGTGATTTAACCATGGCTTACTCGCCTGGTGTTGCTGAACCTTGTTTAAAAATAGCAGACAATACTGATGATGTTTACAAGTATACCGCAAAAGGGAACCTTGTTGCTGTAATTAGCAATGGAACTGCCGTTTTGGGATTGGGAAACATCGGTCCTGAGGCCAGCAAGCCTGTGATGGAAGGTAAAGGTTTATTATTTAAAATCTTTGCAGATATCGACGTATTCGATTTAGAACTCGATACCAAAAACATAGACGATTTTGTGAAAATTGTTAAGGCTTTGGAGCCAACATTCGGAGGGGTTAACCTCGAAGACATTAAAGCGCCAGAGTGTTTTGAAATCGAAACCCGCTTAAAGCAGGAAATGAATATTCCTGTGATGCACGATGATCAGCACGGTACAGCTATTATTTCTGGTGCCGCTTTATTAAATGCCTGCGAAATTCAGAAAAAGAAGATCGATAAGATTAAAGTGGTGGTGAGTGGAGCCGGAGCTGCTGCAGTTTCCTGCTCAAAAATGTACCTCTCGCTTGGTGTAAAAAAAGAAAATCTGGTGATGTTCGACATCAATGGACTAATTAATACAGAACGTACCGATCTTGATGACATGCGGATGTATTTCGCAACCAGTAGAAAAGACATTGGTACCATCGGGGAAGCGATGAAAGGCGCCGACGTTTTTATCGGCCTATCTGCTGGGAATGTAATCCAGCCAGAAATGTTGGTTGGAATGGCAAAAAATCCGATTGTGTTCGCTATGGCCAATCCAAACCCGGAAATTGCTTATGACCTGGCCATTAAAACCCGTAAGGATTTAATTATGGCAACTGGTCGTTCTGATTATCCAAACCAGGTGAACAATGTATTGGGTTTCCCTTACATTTTCCGTGGTGCTTTAGATGTTCGCGCAACTACCATTAATGAAGCCATGAAAATTGCAGCGGTAAAAGCGATTGCAGAATTGGCAAAAAGATCAGTTCCAGAGGCGGTTAACCTGGCTTATAATGCCCGGAACCTTAAATTTGGAAGGGATTACATTATTCCTAAGCCGGTAGATTTCAGGTTAATTACAGAGGTATCAATTGCGGTGGCAAAAGCTGCGATAGAAAGTGGCGTTGCCCGTAAAATAATTACCGATTGGGATGCATATTCCGAAGAGTTAAGAAAGCGATTAGGTTTGGATGACGCCATTATGCGTTCCATTACTACTAAGGCGAAGTCTGATCCTAAACGTGTTGTGTTTGCAGAGGCTGATAATTATAAAATTTTAAAGGCAGCACAAATCGTTAAAGATGAAAATATCGCGATTCCTATCTTATTAGGAAATAGAGAAAAAATTCAGTCGATTATTGATGAACATGCACTTGAATTAGATGGTGTGGAAATCATTGATCAGATGCAAAATCCGGCAAAAACGAAACAATATGCTGCCGCACTTTATAAAAAGCGACAACGTAAAGGAGTATCTATCAACGATGCAACCAAGCTGCTAAGAGACCGTAACTACTATGGAGCATCAATGGTAGAATTTGGCGAAGCAGATGCGATGATTTCTGGTTTGACTAAAAATTATGGCGATACCATTAAACCAGCATTGCACGTAATTGGTGTGGAGCAAGGCGTTAAGCGTGTGGCTGGTATGTATATGATGATGACCAAGAAAGGTCCCGTGTTTTTCGGTGATACTACGGTGAACGTAGATCCAACAGCAGAGGAGTTGGTAGACATCACTTTATTATTGGATAAATCGGTAAAACAGTTCAATATCAAGCCCAGGATCGCTTTATTATCTTATTCTAACTTCGGTTCGAACGACGGTATTACACCCAATAAGGTAAGAGAAACTGTCAAAATTCTTCATAAAAATCATCCTGAAGTGGTGGTAGATGGAGAAATGCAAGGCAATTTTGCGATCAATAATGAACTTTTAAAAGATAATTTCCCTTTCAGTACACTGGCAGATGAACCTGCAAATACACTGGTTTTTCCTAATCTTGAATCAGGCAATATTGCCTATAAACTCTTACAGGAGCTTGGCGGAGCAGAAGCGGTGGGGCCGATTTTGTTAGGTTTAAATAAGCCTGTTCATATTGTTCAGTTAGGAAGTTCGGTGAGAGAGATCGTAAATATGGTTACTATTGCAGTAGTAGATGTGCAGGCAAAAGAAGAAATTGCTGAAACTTCGAAACGAAAAGGTATATTTACAAAAACAAACAAGAAGTAAGCCCCAGATGTACGCCTATATTGATGGTAAATTAACATACAAAAACCCAGCGTTTGTTGTGGTTGAGGCCGGTGGTATAGGCTATCATATAAACATTTCTTTAAATACATATAGCGCTTTAGGCGATGCAGAAAGGTGTAAACTTTACACCTGGCTCTACGTAAAGGAAGACGCACATACATTATACGGGTTCGCAGATGAAGGCGAACGCCGTTTATTTTTACATCTGATCTCGGTGTCTGGAATAGGACCAAACACCGGGAGAATGATTTTATCATCCATTACCCCGGAGGAAATTCAAACGGCAATTATTAAGGCAGATTTACCGCTGATCCAAAGGATAAAAGGACTGGGTGCCAAAACCGCACAACGCTTGGTTTTGGAGTTGCAAGATAAACTAAAAAAAGAAGGAGTAGATTCTTTAATATCTATGCCTCAGCACAATACGGTTAAAGATGAAGCGTTATCAGCATTAGTGATGCTCGGATTCGCCAAACAAACAGCCGAAAAAACTATCGACCAAATATTAAAACTAACAGAAGGTACACTTTCTGTAGAGCAACTAATTAAACAAGCTTTAAAAAAACTATAGACCTTAACGCCTTTGAAGAGAATATCTACACTCCTATTTCTCATCCCCCTTTTCTTGATTGCTCCCAAAAACGTCTTCTCCCAAGTGGTTCAGAGCAAAGCGGATACTGCTTTGTCAAAAAACAACTTTGGTTTAAAGGAGAAACAGCGTCTGGGCCTCAGTCCTTTACGTAATCCATTCTATCCGGTGCCCAATAATGTTAGGCGGGTGGTGGAGTATGATGCAAAAAATAAACGATACATTGTAAAAGAATTAATCGGCGACAAGTACGTTACCCAAACTCAATATTTATCTATTGATGAGTATTCCCGATTGGTTAACAGTGAAATAAAGCGTGGTAACTGGCGTAATATTTCCAATGCGGAGGTAGGTGACTATAGGAATACAGGAATCATTCCAAAAATTCAGGTTAACAGTAAGGCTTTTGAGAAGCTTTTCGGTGGATCAACAATTGATATCCAGCCGAGGGGAGAAGCAGAACTCACTTTTCTTGGGCGAAGAAATAAAAACGAGAATCCCCTATTCAATGAGCGTCAAAGGGTTCAAACCAATTTCGATTTCAATCAAAGAATTCAAATGGACCTGGTTGGTAACATTGGCACAAAACTTAAAATAAAGAGCAATTACAATACAGAGGCTCAATTCGATTTCGAAAACCAGATTAAATTAGACTATACCGGCGGGGCTGATGACATTATCAAAAAAATAGAAGCAGGTAACGTAAGCTTGCCGCTAAATACCAGTTTAATTACGGGTACGCAGGCATTGTTTGGGATAAAAACGCAATTGCAATTTGGGAAGCTGAATGTAACCAGTGTTTACACTCAACAAAAATCAGAATCGCGTGAACTTCGCATTACCAATGGTGCACAACAAAATGAGTTCGCCGTTACTGCAGATAATTATGAAGCCAATAAGCATTATTTCCTTGCCCAGTATTTCCGTAATAACTACAACAAGCATTTAGCCAATGCACCAATTATTACCTCTCCAATTCAGATTACTAAAATTGAGGTATGGATTACCAATAAAGCAGGCAATACCACAGATTCCAGGGATATTCTCGGTTTCTTAAATTTAGGTGAAAATCAGCCTTTTAATCCAGGTGCAATTGCTGGTGGTGGTTCTGCGCTACCTGCAGGTACCACTGCAACAGGATTTCCTCAGCAATCAAATAATTTATTATCTAGCCTACCTGCCGACGCCAGGTTTACCAACTCAAATTCGATTATTCCATTTTTTCAAGCCAATGGTGCTACAGATCAGTATGCGAAGCTAACTTATGCCAGGAAATTAACCGAACGGGAATTCACCTTTCAACCGCAACTTGGCTATATTTCCCTAAATAATCCACTCAACGCAGATGAGGTTTTGGCAGTCGCCTATCGATATACGTATAACGGTGTTGAATATCAGGTAGGAGAGTTTTCTACTGATGTTACTTTTGATGCCACAAACCCGAAAGTGCTTTTTGCTAAACTACTCAAAAACGAAACGACCAAAATCAATCTCCCAACCTGGGATTTGATGATGAAAAATATTTATTCCATTGGCGGTTATCAGATCAGTCCGTTAAACTTTAAACTGGATATTTTTAGGATTGACAATGAAACTGGCGTGGAAAAACCCATCATGACTGAAGGCCAGAATACGGCAAACAGGCAATGGATCTCGCTTACTGAAACTGACAGGTTGAACCAGCAAAATGAAAAAAAACCTGATGGAATCTTCGATTTTGTGGCTTCTAATAACGCTTTTGGATCTTACTTTTCAAACAGTTCTACAGCAAATAGCACTTTTGGGTCAAACTTATCGTTGAGTGGACTGGCTTCTTTGATTAACAATACCAACACCGGATACATTACAATCGACCCGGCCAATGGACGGATTATTTTCCCAATTATCGAACCCTTCGGTCAGGATTTGGCAAACAAGTTCCTACCAGGTGAACAGGCACTAATTGACAAATATACCTTTACAGCGCTTTACGATTCCACGCAGATGATCGCGAAACAACTGTTTCAAAATAAGAACAGGTATGTAATCAAGGGGCATTATCAGTCAGAAATTTCCTCAGAGTTCAGCTTAAATGCAATAAATGTTCCGGAAGGTTCGGTAAAGGTTTTCGCCGGCACCATGCCATTACAGGAAGGCGTAGACTTTACGGTAGATTATCAGGGCGGAAGGGTGAGCATCATCAATCAGGCACTGTTAACTTCAGGTCAGCCTATCCGAATTACCACCGAAAATAATGAGCTTTTTGGTTTGCAACAACGTTCACTGTTTGGAACCCGTTTGGATTATCGGCTTAATAACAAACTAAATCTGGGTGGAACGTTTATGAATTTAACGGAAAAGCCACTTACACAGAAAGTAAATATTGGAGAAGAGCCCATTTCAAATACCATTTGGGGAGCAGATTTAAACTATAGTTCCTCTTCGAGGTTTTTAACTAAACTGGTAGATAAACTTCCATTTATCTCAACAAAAGCACCATCAAGTGTTAATTTTTACGGCGAATTTGCCCAATTGGTTCCGGGCCATCCCCGGGCTTTAAATTTTGCAGGTAGCCGGAGCGGGGTAAGTTATCTTGATGATTTTGAAGCATCCAGATCAGTAATAGATTTAAAAAGTGCAATATCTTGGCAGCTATCGGGCACACCTCAGGATTTCCCCGAATCGCAACTGTTAAATGACCTTACTTACGGCTATAACCGTGCGCGGATTGCATATTATAATATCGATCCCACATTTTACAACTCCAATGCAACTACTACCCCAACCAATATCAGAAACAATAGAAATGAACTTTCTAATCACTATGTAAGGCAGGTAATTGAACAGGAGGTTTTTCCTTTTAAAGAAACCGCTACCGGCCAGGCCCTGAACATCACTACCTTAGACGTTGCTTATTATCCAACCGTCCGTGGTCCTTACAATTATGCTCCTACCGGGTTTTCAGCTGATGGAAAATTAACCAACCCGAGACAGCGTTGGGGCGGTTTTCAGCGTAAAATTGAAACCAATGATTTTGAGGCACTAAATGTTGGCTTTATCGAATTCTGGGTTTTAGATCCGTTTATTTACAACCGGAACTCTCAGGGTGGTGATATTTATTTTAATCTGGGCAATATCTCTGAAGATATTTTGAAAGATGGAAGAAAATCGTTGGAGAATGGATTGCCAGCTACCAATGATCCATCTAAATATGAGGAAACAGCCTGGGGTAGGGTGCCAAAATTGCAGCCGGTTATTCAGGCTTTTGATAATGATCCCGATGCCAGAAGAGCACAGGATGTTGGTTTGGATGGTTTATCGGATGCGAATGAAAAGACCAAATTTTCAGCAGCAATTAATCAGATTAAATCTCAGCTAAATGCTACAGCAGCTGCTGAAATTGATACCGATCCATCCTCAGATAATTATTCCTATTTTAGAGGGCCAGCATTAGATCAAATCAGTGCCGGAATCTTAAAACGTTACGAGCGATATAACGGACCCGAAGGAAATTCAAAAACTTCTCAGCAATCTCAGGCAGAATTGGGAATAGAAAATTCTGCATCAACATCACTTCCCGATGGCGAAGATATTAATCGCGATAATAATATGACGCAAAGCGATGAATATTATCAGTACAAGGTGAGCATGAGGCCTGGTATGGATGTTGGTCAAACGCCTTTTATTACGGATAAAGTAACCTCGCAGGTGAGATTGGCAAATGGAAATTCACAGGCGGTAACCTGGTATCAATTCAGGATTCCGATTACTCAATACGAGAAAAAAGTTGGTAACATTCAAGATTTTAAATCCATCCGTTTTTTCAGAATGTTCCTAACTAACTTTGCAGATACCGCTATTATGCGTTTCGCAAAACTGCAATTGATTAGGGGGGAATGGCGAGATTTTAATACTAAAAATACTGCCGACCAGATAATTGTTGATCCAGGCTTGCCTGCGCTAACACCTGATAATTCTACAGTTGAAGTATCTACTGTAAACATTGAAGAAAATGGTAAAAGAAGCCCAATTCCTTATGTAACTCCTCCAGGTATTCTTCGTGAGCGTGATTTTAGTAATTATCGTGGAGACACCAGATTGAACGAGCAATCACTTTCGGTAACGGTAAAAAATCTTCGCGATGGTTATGGCAGGGCGGCATTTAAAACGGCTTATAGTGATTTCCGTTCTTATAAACACCTGGAGATGTTTGTACATGCTGAGGCCATTAATAATCAATTGCTAAGCGACCGTGATGTTAATGCCTTCTTAAGAATTGGAACAGACAACCAGGATAACTACTACGAATACTTAATGCCTTTGAAGATTACCACACCAGGTACCAGCGATCCTGATGCCATCTGGCCAGAGGCAAACAGGATGGATATTAATTTAACCTTATTCCAGAATGCCAAACTTGCCAGGAACGTGGCGAAGCAGGCAAACGGACAACCCTGGCCAATCAACGTACCTTTCACTTTCACCGATGGTGACCGTACCATTATTGTAAAAGGTCAGCCGGATATGAGTAAAGTACGGGTGTATATGCTGGGTGTAAAAAATCCACTGCGTAACCTTAATACCACTGAGACCGACGATGGACTAGAAAAAAATGTACTGGTTTGGTTTAATGAGCTCCGTTTAACAGAATTTGATGAAAGAGGTGGCTGGGCAGCGACTGCCAGATTAAATTTAAAACTTGCCGATTTTGCAGATGTGAATATTTCGGGGAGTAAGTCTACCATCGGTTTTGGTTCAATAGATTCGAAGGTAAGTGAGCGCAACCGTGCAGATAATGTGCTATTGGATGTGTCTTCTGCTGTTGAGTTGGGTAAGTTCCTGCCACAAAAATCAGGGGTAAAAATTCCAATGTTTGTAAACTATTCTAAACAAGTATCTACCCCGCAATACAACCCAAGAACACCAGATATAGAACTTAAAAATGCTTTAGATCGGTCAACCAAAGAAGAAAAAGATTCAATATTAAATTTCGCCCAAGACTATACGGTTCGCAGAGGGATTAACTTTACAAACGTGCGTAAAGAAAGAACCAATAACAGCAAACCGATTCGGCTTTGGGATATTGAAAACTTTGCAGCGAGTTATGCTTTTACGCAATACGATCACAGAGATTTTATTAATCAAAGCAGTATTCAGAATACTTATCGCGCTTCTTTGCAATATAGTTATGCCAAAGAGGCTAAAACATTTGCCCCTTTCGAAAAGATCATTAAATCGAATATGCTAGCCATAGTGAAAGATTTTAATTTTAGTATTTTTCCGAGTGCTATCAATTTCAGAATCGACGTAGACCGATTGTATTCTGAGAATACTTTGCGAAATAACGATCCGAATAATGCTATTCCGATATTTCAGAACGGCTTCGGAACAACCTTTAATAAGAATTTCAGAATGAGTAGAATCTATGGCATTGCATGGAATTTAACCCGTTCCCTGCAATTGGATTTTAACGCCACTAACTACTCAATTATTGATGAGCCAGATGGCAGAATTGATGGCTTGAAACGTGATACGGTTTGGCAGAACCTGAAAAAATTAGGCCGCACTACAGATTATAATCACAACCTGAATGTAACCTATACTTTGCCTATTGATAAAGTACCAGGTCTAAATTGGGTGACTGTAAAAACCAGGTATGGAACTAATTTTAACTGGCAAACTGAGCCCTTATCAACCCTGCTAGATCCAAATATTAACCTAGGAAATACGGTTCAAAACAGTAGAAATGTTCAGGTTAACCCAACTTTAAACCTGGCCACTTTATATAATAAATTTGGGTTTATCCGTAATGCGGGTAACAGTGAGGAAACAGGTGATAAACTTAAAAACTTCTTTGTCAATTTACTCACCAGTGTTAAAAATGTAAGTGCGAACTATGTTCAAACTAAAGGGATTTTCTTGCCTGGATATTTACCAACAACCAGGTATTTTGGGATAGATAATGTAACGGGTGCACCAGGCCTTGGCTTTGCCTTTGGAAGTCAGCGAGACATTAGAGATATGGCGCTGAACAATGGTTGGTTAACTACTGATACCTTACAAACGCAATTGTATGTGAATACACTTCGGGAAGATTTGCAGTTTACCGGACAGATAGAGCCTTTCCGCGATTTAAGAATTACAATCAGGGCGAATAAATCTCAAACCAAAAACTTCTCTTCAAATTACAGATATGTTGCCAGCGTTTCTTCTTTTGAAAACTTAAGTGCCATTACAACAGGAGACTACAGTATTTCATACATTGCATTGGGTACTGCATTTAAAGAGAAAAATTCAAATGTGATTTCTTCTTTATTTAATCAGTTCATGGCCAACAGGATCATCATTTCCAGGAGGCTAGGTGCCCAGAATCCAAATTCAGCCGGAGTAGCGGGTGGTTATTCAGATGGTTACGGAAAGGAAAGTCAGGATGTAATTATCTCTGCGTTTATGGCTGCATATTCAGGTAAGGATCCGGGTAAGATGAGTATGAATTCTTTCCCAAGGATTCCGCTTCCAAACTGGACTTTAACATATAATGGGTTAACTAAAATTGCGTTCATTGCAGATCGTTTTTCTTCTATTGATATCAGACATGGTTATCGCTCTGCGTACAATATTAACGGTTTCAACTCCTTATTAAGATACCAGGAAAGCAATGGGTTTTCTGTAAACCGTGATGCCAACAATAACTTCCTGCCAGAATTCCAGTTCGCTCAGGTAACAGTATCAGAGTATTTCTCGCCGTTAGTTGGAGTGGATACCAGATTCAAAAACAACCTGAGTGCTACATTTGAACTTAACCGATCGCGTTTGCTGGGCTTGAGTTTAGCCAATAGTCAGCTTGCACAACTCTCTGAGAACAACGTAGTATTGGGAATGGGGTATAGAACTAACAAATTCCGTTTTCCTTTTGGCTGGTTTAAAAGTTTGAAAATGGACAATAACATGGATTTCAAACTGGATGTTGCCATTCGCGATAATAAAACGGTTATTTACAGAGCCGATGTAGAAGAGGCTGAAATTTCATCAGGAGCAAAGAACATTACCTTAAGACCAAGTGTGGATTATGTATTGAATCAGAAATTCAACGTTAAATTATTTTACGATTCGAATATTACAAAGCCTTATACTTCGCAAACGTTTAATACCTCTTTCAGTAATTTTGGTTTCAGTTTAAGGTTTACGTTGAATTAAGGTTTCCGTGATGGAATTACAATTAGCACTTTAACATTCAAACTTAATATTTAACTTTGCCCAAATTAATTATAGATACATGAACTTTCCATCAGAATTAAAATATACTAAAGACCACGAATGGGTTAAGGTTGAAGGTAACGAAGCTTTCATCGGCATTACAGACTTCGCTCAACGCGAATTAGGTGATATCGTTTACGTTGATATCAACTCGGTAGGTGATGAAGTAGCAAGAGAAGAAGTTTTCGGAACTGTAGAGGCTGTAAAAACGGTTTCTGATTTATTTATGCCAGTAACTGGTACAGTGTTAGAAATCAATTCTGAACTGAATGATAATCCTGAATTGGTAAATTCTGATCCTTATGGAAAAGGTTGGATGGTTAAAGTATCATTATCAGAACTTGCAGAAATCGAAGACTTATTAACTGCTGATGCTTACCAGGCATTGGTTGGTGCTTAATTCTATACTATTTTGTACAAAGCACTGAAACGGCAAAAATGGGCCATATTATGGACGCTTATCATTTTGGTGCTTTGTAACATGAGGCTGCCCGAATCTAATGGACCGGGATTCTTCTTTACAGGATTTGATAAAATGACCCATTTGGGTTTTTTCTTCGTACTTTCTGTTTTTCTATTTTATGGAAAAATAAAATACCAGCATAGCTATGGATTTAGAACATTAACCATCTTCAAAATCCTTTTGATAAACTTTATTATTGGCGGCGCAATAGAAATCTTACAATGGAAGGTTTTTACTTATCGCTCTGCAGAGTGGTGGGATTTGGCTTGTGATATGATCGGTGCGCTGATGGCGGTATTTAGTTATATATTATTGCATAAATTGAATTTCGATGAGAAGAATAATTAGTTCAATATTTATCATAACCACCATAGTTTTGAGCGGTTGCAGCATCTTTAAAAAAGATTGCAACTGCCCAAAAGTTTATTATAAAAGTTATCCCTCCCAAAACAGATAACTCCATTTTCTCATTCCCAAATGATGTTACAGCGGTCTCAAAATTGCTGTATTTAAAATGTTACCAAGCATTTAACACTCCATAACAAACCTTTCAGCCTTTGCCTAGTCTGATAGCTTAGTTTTGTATATCACATCTAAATTTTTTTAATGAAAAGGAACGTTCAAAGGGCAATCTTCATTGTCCTTATTTTTTGTAGCTACATCGCTCAGGCGCAGAATTCTGGTTCAATAAATGGGAAGGTTATCAATACCAAAGATAAGCAGCCTGTAGACTTTGCAACGATAGCGGTTAGAAATCTAAAAGATTCTGTCGTTGTAGCTTCAGGACAAACCGCTCCCGATGGTACTTTCAGTTTCAAAGCAATTGCACCTGGTAAGTACAGGATTTATGCTGCATTTTTGGGATTAAAGACTGCTACAAAAGATGTTGAGGTAGCTAAAGCTGCCGTTAATGCCGGTGAAATCTCCATGACTGACGATGGTGTAGACTTAAATACCGTAAACGTTACAGCAAGTATTCCGGTGGTGGTGAAGACAGATACTTTGGAGTTTGATGCAAAAACGATTAAGGTTAGGGAAAATGCAGTTGTGGAAGATGTGTTGAAAAAGCTTCCTGGTGTAGAAGTAGCCAAAGACGGGAGCATCAAGGCCCAGGGAGAAACCGTTACCAAAGTGAAGGTAGACGGGAAAGAATTTTTTGGTACTGATCCATTATTGGCAACGAAAAATTTGCCAGCAGATATGGTAGATAAAATTCAGGTGATTGATGAGCAATCGGAGCAATCTCAATTTTCTGGTGTAGATGATGGCACGAGAACGAAGATCTTAAACATTACCACTAAAGCTGGAATGAAGAAAGGATATTTTGGAAACAGTACTGTGGGTTATGGTACACAGGATCGGTACGATGCCAGTATTAATGTAAATAAGTTTGATAACGATCAGCAATTTAGTGTAATCGGTCAGTTTAATAATGTGAACAAGCAAAACTTTGGGCAAGGGAATGGCGTGGGGAATGGTTTTGGTGGCGGAGGCCGTGGCAATTTCGGCGGCGGTGGAAGTGGTGCTGGTAGTGGAGGAATTACCAATACAAATGCTGGAGGTCTAAACTTTTCAGACACTTACAAAGATGGAACACAGATACAAGGTAGTTATTTCTTTAATCGGTCTGATGTGGTTAACCAACAGCAAAGTTTAACGCAGAACTTTTTAGGTAATGGCACAACTACGGTATTTAATAATGCCGACAACAATACGGATCGAATTAACCATAGATTTAATTTTATGATTGATACCAAGCTGGATTCATCTACCACTATTAAAATTCAGCCAAATGTATCCTACACCCAAAGTGATGCCACCAATATCAGTAATTTCAAAAGAACAACTCCAGATGCAAGGTCTGCGGGAGATCAGCGTTATCTGAGCGATAGTTCAACCCCAAATGTTACCAACAATTTACTCGTTAGAAAAAAGTTTAAGCGCAGGGGAAGAACGCTCTCGCTTAATATCAACACCGCTATCAATAACAATGACGCAGACAATTATAATTATATCTCCCAACGGGATACAATTAATAACATCGCTTCGAGCTCACTCGTTGATCAGTTAAACAAGGTTAATGCCAGATCAATTAATAACACTTCACGATTGGTTTACACCGAGCCATTATCTAAAACAACCAGTCTGGAATTTAATTATCAAAACGGTTATATGCATGATAATCAAGATCGAAAGGTTCTCGATTATAACAGTGCAACTGATGCTTATGATCAGTTTGATTTAGATTATACCAATACCTACGAAAATAGAACTTTAACCAATGCTGGTGGGGTTAGTTTCACCACTAACGAGAAGAAATACAACTGGAATATTGGCCTTGCTGCCCAGCAAACCAATCGTGTCAATTCAAACCTGACCACTGGTTCTGTTTTAAAACAAAACTTTATCAACTTAACACCGTCTGCGAATTTTAGATATAATTTTAGCAATTCCAGAAGATTGAATATTCGTTACCGGGGAAATACGCAACAACCAAATATCAGCCAGATTCAACCAATTCCTGATAATACCAATACCCAGATCGTTTTAATTGGTAATCCAGATTTAAAACCGGCATTTAATAACTCCTTAAATATCAATTATAATAATTTTGACTTTGCCAAAAGCAGAATGTTCTTTGCCTTCTTAAGTTTGAGTCAGACCTTTAATTCTATTGGAAGTACCAGTCAGCTCGTCACCGATAGAAACGATGAGAACTTTGGGAAAATTAGAAGAACTTATGTAAATGTAGATGGAGTGTATTCTGGAAATGGCAGTGTGAATATTGGGGTTCCAATTTTGCCAGAACGAAAACTAACGTTAAATGCATCTTTAAATGCAAACTACAACCGAAACGTAAACTTTACAACAAGTAATGACAATTCAAGTGATTTGGTTAAAAATATCACTAATGCCATCGGGTTAACTAACCGGTATAATTTTGTAACCAATTTTGATAAGTTTGATTTAACTGGCGGAATATCGGCAACCTACAATAGGGCAACTTATTCTGCACAGCCGAACAATACCACCAATTTTTATACCTGGAATCCAAGTTTCGATGTGAGTTACGTATTCCCAGGCAATATCCGTTTAGCAGTAGACTTAGATTACATTAAGAACACCGGGAGAGGTGAAGGCTTTAATACACAGTTCACATTAGTGAACTCATACATTAGTCGTCAGTTTTTCAAAAATAGAGGTACGTTTAAAATTGCGGTGAATGATGCTTTCAATCAAAATCAGGGGATCAGCAGAACCGCTACCGATAATACCATTACCGATTTAAATTACAAGGTGTTGAAAAGATACTATATGTTCTCATTCACCTATTCGCTTACCAGAATAGGCGGAAGAAATATGAGTGGGGATATGCAAATGTCTACTCCAGGCCAGGGTGGTGGTGGACAACGTATGAGGATGTAGAGCCACTTAGTTAATTTTTGAAGGCCTGTGGAAACAGGCCTTTTTTATTTTCTGATCATTAATAACTGTTTCATTAACGTTTATGTATTTCATTTGTTACCTGATGCAAATAAACCATTAAAGTGCGGAATAGTCTTTAAGTTTAAAATCAGAAAACTAACCGAATGAAACGTCTTTTTACGCTGCTCTTTATTTTATCATGTACAATCAGTTACGCCCAAAATCCCGGTTCCATCAGGGGGCGTGTTATTCAGTCAAAAGATAAGCTACCATTAGATTATGCTTCCGTAGCAATTAAAAATCTTTCCGATTCTTCAACTGTTGGAGCCGCAAATACCGGCGAAGATGGCTCATTTAGCTTCAAAGGACTTAAGCCAGGTTCGTATCGTATTTATGCGGCATTTCTCGGATTAAAGAACGCCAGCAAAGATTTCTCTATTTCTGTAGAAAAGCCGGCTATAAATATCGGTGACATTATTTTGGAAGGGGGAGCTATAGACTTGCAAACGGTAGAAATTAAGGCAGATATTCCGCCGATTGTAGTGAAACAGGATACGCTGGAGTTTAATGCAAATTCTTTCAAGGTAGTGGAAAATGCAGTGGTGGAAGATCTTCTAAAAAAACTGCCGGGTGTTGAGGTTGACAAAGCAGGAACCGTTAAGGCACAAGGAGAAACGATCACCAAAATCAGGGTAGATGGGAAAGAATTCTTTAGTAATGATCCGCTCCTGGCCACTAAAAATCTTCCTGCAGATATGATTGATAAAATTCAGATTATTGATGAGCTCTCAGAGCAGGGGCAATTTACCGGGATAGACGATGGTTCTAGAACTAAAATAATCAACATCACCACCAGAAAAGATAAAAAGAATGGTTACTTCGGCAATACCACTGCAGGATATGGGTCTGATAAGCGGTATGATGTCAATGCCAATATCAATCACTTTAATCAGGATCGCAAACTCAGTGTAATTGCCCAGTTTAATAATGTGAACAAACAAAATTTCGGTGGCGGCCTTGGTGGCGGCAGTGGCGGGGGTAACAGAGGCGGAATCACGGAGACCAATGCTGCTGGTTTCAACTTTAACAATACTTATGAAGATCAGACAGAGGTGAGTTTGAATTACTTCGTTAATAACTCTGATAATTTAATTCTGAGAAATAGTGTTACGCAGAATCTTCTCGGCGACGTAACCACCATTTTTAATAACGACCAGACAAATAATGCTAAGCGGTTAAATCACCGGCTTAATTTTATGGTAGACACTAAACTCGATTCGCTAACCTCATTGAGGATTCAGCCTAACCTAAGCTATACCAATAACGAAGGATTAAACAGCAGTAATTACACCAGAGATTATAATACCTACACCATTAACGGTTCACAAAACCTCAGCAATAAGAATACTTCACCATCAATCAGTAACAATATCCTTTTTCGCAGAAAATTTATGAAACGGGGTAGAACGTTATCATTGAATCTGAATACAAGTATAAACAACAATGATGCAGATAGTTATAACCGAAACGACGAAACGCGGACCGAAGGTGGTATAGCTACCTTAAGAAAAACCGATCAGTTTAACGACCAGGAAAGTGAATCCATAAATCAAAATAGTCGCCTGGTGTATACAGAACCACTTGATAAAACATTAAGTCTTGAATTTAACTATCAAAACGGTTACAACCATAATAAATCTGATCGGTTTACCTATAATTATGACCCGGCAACGTTAGAATATGATCTTTTAGATACCACTTTCAGTAATGCTTATGAAAACACCATTTTAATTAATACCGCAGGCTTCAGCTTTAACAAGAATGGTAAAAAATACAATTGGAATGTGGGTATGGCTGTGCAAAATACAGATAGAACCAATAATAATATTACACGTGGATTTATTCTGAAGCAGAATGTTTTCAACTATACGCCTTCTGCAATGTTCAGGTATAACTTCAGTAACAGTAAACGATTTGTTGTAAATTATCGTGGAAGCACCAATCAGCCTACTATACAGCAATTACAACCCATTCGCAACAATACCGACACGCAGAATCTTCCTGTGGGTAATCCTGATTTAAAGCCTGAACTTAATAACAACCTTCGATTGGCATTTAATAGCTTTACAGTGGGCAAAAACAGGTCGTTGTTCATCAATCTGAACCTTACCCAAACCTCAAACAAGATTGCTAATGCTACCAGTTTAATTTCATCAGGTAGAGATGAAGGTAAGTTAGCCATCCGTCCGGTTAACGTAAGTGGTGTTTATGCGGGCTCGTTAAACACTTCTATCAGCTTACCCATCATGGCCGAAAATAAGCTGAATTTCCATGCAAACGTTGGTGGCAATTATAACCGCGATGTGAACTTCACCAATTCTGTGAAAAATATTACCAATAGCTGGGTGTTAACCAATGGATACCGCTTGGTATCTAACCTGGATAAATTAGATTTAACGGTTGGCGTAAATAGTGCTGTGAACCGGGCAACATATTCTGTACAGCCGGAATTCAATACTCGATTTTTTTCTTTTAGCCCAAACATTGGAGTTAGTTACCTTTTTCCTGGAGACATTCGCTGGTCGGTTGATGCAGATTACAGCCAGAATACAGGTAGGGGAGAAGGCTTTGATACCTATTTCACCATCGTTAATTCTTACATCAGCAAACAGTTTTTTAAAAACCGTGGCACTTTCAAAGCTGCCGTAAACGATTTGCTGAACGAAAACCAGGGCATTACCAGAACGGCAAATAACAACACCATTAGAGATGAGCGTTATAATGTATTGAAGCGCTATTTTATGTTTTCATTCACCTATTCGTTAAATAGGATGGGTGGGAAGAATAGAATTCAGGGAAATGGAAGTCGTGAAGGCAGAAATCGTGGCGAAGGAGGCTTTGGTGGAGGAAGGCAACGGAATTAAATCATCAATTAGTCAAACCTTTTCCTCTGCAATAAGATGCCAGTCTTCTATTTGGAATAAATCTAAAGAAAGGCTAACTTGCGCCTGATTTAGCACATGAACCCGAAGGGATTGAGATAATATTTTGATCGTGGAGGCTCCATCTGGGCATTAACATAAATACAGATGAAACTTTCAAATTTAAAAGTTGGAGAAAAAGGAACAATCATTTCATTTACAGACCTAGATCTTTCTGTAAAGCTAATGGAAATGGGTTGTTTGCCAGGTGAGGTGGTAGAAGTAGAGCGCTTTGCTCCCCTTGGCGACCCAATGGCTATTCGTGTTGCAGGTTATCAGCTTTGCTTGCGTAAAAGTGAAGCCGATGTCATTATCATCAATAAATAAGCTGGTTTGGATATTAAAGTTGCGTTAGTTGGTAATCCCAATACAGGTAAGTCTACTCTATTTAATCGTTTAACAGGATTAAACCAAAAAATTGGAAATTTCCCGGGAATAACTGTTGATAAGAAAACAGGATTTATGAAGCTGGCTGATGGCAAGGCAGCCGAAATCATTGATTTGCCTGGAACGTATAGCCTGTACCCAAAAAGCAGTGACGAAAGTATTGTTTTCCAGGTGCTGGCTGATGGAAAAAATAGCAGCTATCCTGATGTAATTGTGTTGGTAGTCGATGCCTCAAACCTTAAACGTAACATGCTTTTATATTCGCAGGTTGCAGACTTAGGCATTCCAATGGTATTGGCGTTAAACATGATTGATCTTTCGGAAAAACAGGGGATACAAGTGGATCTGAACAAACTTGCACTAAAACTAGGTGTGCAGGTGGTTTCTATCTCTGCACGGAATAATATCGGAATTGATAAGTTGAAGCATGCCATTGCCAATACCACCAAAATTGCCACACAGTTCCAAGATGTAGATGTAAACATCCTCGCACCAGCAGCAATTAATGCCATTAAGTCAAAATTGAATTCTGATAATGATTATTATGCCTTACAGGTTTTGCATCAGCATGAATACCTTAAATTTTTTTCAGAAAAGGAACAGCAGGAAATTGAAGCAATAGAGAAATCTCATCAATTCGAATCTTCCAAAACACAGGCCGCAGAAACGATTCTACGTTATAAACACCTGAGCTCGATCTTGGCCGATGTGGTTTCTGATGATGGCATAACAAAGAAATTTACCCTCAGCGATAAACTTGATTCAGTTTTAACCCATAAAGTTTGGGGCTTTGCAATATTTATATTAATCCTTTTTGTAATATTTAATGCCATTTTTGCATGGTCTTCTTACCCAATGGAATGGATTGAAGCAGGCTTTGGTTTCATTACCGAGATCGGTCATCAATATCTGCCCGAGGGGATGTTAACCAACTTACTTCTTGATGGCATAATAGCCGGCCTGGGTGGAATTTTTGTTTTTATTCCTCAAATTGCCATTCTTTTTGCCTTTATATCTATTTTGGAAGATACGGGTTACATGGCTCGAGTGACTTTCATGATGGATAAGATCATGAGCAAAGTTGGTTTGAATGGTAAATCCGTTGTGCCTATGATTGGTGGTTTAGCTTGTGCCGTGCCCTCTATTATGGCCGCAAGAAATATCGAAAACTGGAAAGACAGAATGATTACCATCATGGTTACGCCTCTGGTAAGTTGCTCTGCAAGGCTTCCTGTTTATATTTTGATTATTTCATTGATTATTCCTTCCAAAAATATTTTTGGAATTTTTAACATGCAAGGTTTAGCCCTGATGGTGATGTACTTGGTTGGGGTTATTGCTGCGGTAGTGGTGGCCTGGATTATGAAATTCATTATTAAAACAAAAGAGCGTGCATATTTTATCATGGAGCTGCCTATCTACCGCATGCCTAGATGGAAGAATGTGCTTTATACCATGTATGAGAAATCGAAAACTTTCGTTTTTGAGGCGGGAAAAGTCATTATTGCCATTTCTATTATTCTTTGGGTAATGGCAACGTTTGGTCCGGGTAATCGCTTTGATCAGATTGATCAGAAATATAAGTCTGCGTTAGCAGATACCACAAAAAATACAGCACATATTGAAACGCTTATCGCTACCGAGAAGCTGGAGAATTCTTACGTGGGCATTTTGGGGCATTGGATTGAGCCTGCTATCCGGCCATTAGGTTATGATTGGAAGATTGGTATCGGACTGATCACTTCCTTCGCTGCACGCGAAGCTTTTGTAGGTACCATGGCAACTATTTATAGTGTCGATGGCGGAGATGAAGATACCTCTACAATCAGAGAGCGAATGTCAGCTTCTAAAAATAGTCGTACCGGTTTACCCGTATATACTTTCGCTACTGGCATTTCGCTGATGTTGTTTTATGCCTTTGCGATGCAATGCATGAGTACTGTTGCAATCGTTTACCGCGAAACCAAAGGCTGGAAGTGGCCAGTGATTCAATTGGTTTACATGACGGCTATGGCTTATTTTGCAGCGCTTATTGCTTATCAGGTGTTGAAGTAGGGGAGAGGGTAAAAAGTATCGAGTATCGAGTATCAAGTAGCAAGTATCGAGTAGCAAGATTTAAAGTATCTGAATGATAGTTAATATGGTGTCCTGCAGGCTTATAACTTCCACTAAATAACTCCACTGCCAACTCTTTACTCACATGGCAGGTACTTATAACTTACAACCTAAAACTTTTTACCCTAACTCAATCTGCCTTTTAATACTTTCTTCTAAAGAAATTAACGTCTCTGTTCGTTGAATGCCATTAACAGCTTGAATTTCTTCATTTAGTACATGGCGTAGGTGGTTGGTATCTCTACAAATTATTTTAGCAAACATACTATAAGCACCCGTGGTATAATGGAGTTCCACTACTTCCTTAATTTTACTTAATTGTGCAACAGCATCCTTATATTGAATTCCTTTTTCAAGGTAGATGCCTAAAAAAGCACAAATATCGTAACCAGCCTTTTGAGGGTCTATGATCAGGTGTGAGCCTTTTATAATCCCCATTTCCTGCAATTTCTTCATTCTAACGTGTATTGTTCCGCCAGATACGATTAAGTCTTTTGCAATTTCTGTATAGGGTTTTGTGGCATCCTGCATTAACTGTTTCAATATATCGATATCGAGGTTGTCAATTTCTAAATTGGAATTATCTTTTTTGAGCATATTTTTGAATTATGATAAGCGAATTTACGAATATTTATCAATATTATAAAAATAAAATTAAATGTTTAAAATATTTGCAAGGTATTAGATGTTCCATTACATTTGTATCAAGCAATTAACGAAAAGGAACGTTCTTTAACAATTTGCTTAACATACTGTAGGGTGGTGAAATAGGCAGACACACCTCCTTGTCTCGGTGGCGGAGAATAATGGGAATACCAGCAATGGCTAACCACTCCTTGGAGGTTCGATTCCTTCCCCTACAGCTGCTTAGTCTGGAGTCCTTAGTCTAAAGTCATGAGTAGACTATCGACTTGGAGACTCCAGACTAAGGACTAAAATGTTGGGTGGTGAAATTGGCAGACACGCCTCCTTGTCTCGGTGGTGGGGAATAATGGGACAAACGCAGTTTATTGGGTTGACCACAATTAATTTTTTGAACTGTAGCTAACTACCCCTTGAAGGTTCGACTCCTTCCCCAACAGCATTTTTTATGAATAATAAGTTAGTTAATTGAGCAATCCTGGATAGGTTGCTCTTTTTCTTTTCTGTCGTTCTGAAAAATATCGAAAATATTACATCACTTATTACTATATTACCGATCGATTACACCAAATATTTTGTAGTCCCAGGTAATGAAGAGAGTATCAATAAAAGACATAGCAAAACAATTAAACATTTCGATCACATCTGTCTCCTTTGTAATTAATGGAAGGGCGAAAGAAAAGAACATCAGTGACGCGCTGACTAAGAAGGTTTTAGATCTCGTCGCCGAGCTGAATTATCAACCAAATACCCTCGCTACAAGCTTGAGAACAGGCAAAACAAGGATCATTGGCTTTCTTGTTGATGATATCTCTGAGCCATTTTTTTCTGGTATTGCGAAACGTATTGATGAGATAGCTTCCGAATTAGGCTATAAAATTTTATTTAGCAGCACCCGAAATGATACAAAGAAAGCAATAGAATTGTTGCAAATCTTCAAAGACAGACATGTCGATGGCTATATCATGGCACTGCCTGAAGGTTTGGAAGATGAAGTTAAAAAACTCATTGCTACAGATGCACCTGTGGTATTGTTTGATCGATACGTTCAGGATGTAGAATCTGATTACGTTATTGTTAATAATAGGGATAGCACCGATAAAGCAACTGCGCACCTAATAGATAATGGGTATCAAAATATCGCATTTATTACCATCGATTCCAATCAGCAACAGATGTTAGACAGGCTCGCCGGTTACGAAGAAACGATTGCTAAACATGAGCTCAAGTCATTCGTTAAAAAGATCAATTATAGCAGTTCGGCAACAACCATTAAGGAGATGGCCGAATTTTTAAACGCTAATAAAGACCTGGATGCGGTAATTTTCAGTGCGAATTATATTAGTTTAGATGGCTTGAGAACCCTGAGAGCAATGAATCTACGGATCAAAAAAGATCTTGCAGTGGTCTCTTTTGATGATTTTGAAATTTTAGAATTTTGTGATCCACCTGTAACGGCGATCGCACAACCTTTAGAGGCTATTGCGGAAAATATTATGAAGGTGCTGATGGATAGATTAAAGGCGACCAGCAATGATAAAAAATATAATGAAGTGGTCGTGCCAACAATATTTAACATCAGGGAATCCAGCTTAAAAGCTAACTAACGAAAAAAGGGAACTAATTTAAAATTTGTTCCCTTTTTTCATGTGTTGCGTCGATGGTTTTTAAACCGTCATAACATCTTTTTCTTTAGCCTCAGCGTGTTTATCTACTTTGATGATATAGGCGTCAGTTAATTTTTGAACTTCACCTTCACCGGTTTTAATCTCGTCATCAGAAACGCCGTCTCCTTTAAGCTTCTGAATTTTAGTATTGGCATCTTTACGGATATTACGAACAGTAATTCTGCCGCGTTCAGCTTCTTCCTTAACCTTTTTTACCAGGTCTTTTCTACGTTCTTCTGTTAGTGGAGGTACTACCAGGCGGATTACAATACCATCGTTTTGAGGATTGATCCCGATATTTGCTACTTGAATAGCTTTTTCAATAGGCACTAAAAGTGATTTTTCCCAGGGCTGAATCACAATTGTTCTTGCATCAGGAGTGTTGATGCTGGATACCTGTGATAAGGCTGTGGAAGCACCATAATAATCTACAAAAATACCATCAAGCATTCCTGCAGATGCTTTACCGGCTCTAATTTTAGTTAGTTCAGATTCACAATGATCGATCGCTCTCTCCATAGCAGATTCAGCATCCATCAATTGTAATTGTATGAGTTCGTTCATAATGTGTGTATTTCTAATTTTTAAAAGCTTATTTTACCAAAGTGCCGATTGAATCGCCATTGGCAATCTTCATAAAATTCCCGTGCTTATTCATGTCAAACACTATAATTGGAACTTGGTTTTCCTCACAAAGCGTAAAAGCAGTCATATCCATCACATTTAAGCCTTTATCGTAAACCTCTCTGAAAGAAATTTCTTCATATTTCGTTGCTAAAGGATCTTTTTCAGGATCTGCTGTATAAATACCATCTACTCGGGTTCCTTTTAATACAACATCTGCTTTAATTTCAATGGCGCGTAATGCTGCAGCAGAATCCGTTGTGAAATAAGGGTTACCAGTTCCGGCCCCAAAAATAACTACACGGCCTTTTTCTAAGTGGCGAACAGCTCTTCTACGAATAAATGGTTCGCAGATCTGCTCCATTTTAATAGCAGTAAGTAAACGCGTTTTTATTCCTACTTTTTCCAATGCATCTTGCAAGGCCATAGAGTTTATTACAGTAGCCAACATTCCCATATAGTCTGCCTGAGCCCTGTCCATCCCACTTTTTTCAGCACTTAAACCTCTAAAAATGTTTCCACCACCAATAACGATTGCGATTTCCAAACCTTTATCGTGAACGGCTTTGATATCTTCAGCGTATTGTTTAACGCGCTCATTATCAATACCGTATTGTTTATCGCCCATTAGCGATTCGCCGCTAAGCTTTAGCAGGATGCGTTTGTATTTCATGACCTCAAAAATATTAAGTTTTTTTTAATACCTGGCTATCCTTTTCAATAAATGATGTAAATATTTAGCGTGAAATATCTGCACCTTTAAATATTACCCTTTTCAGATTTAAGTCTTCATCTAATACGAGAAGATCTGCATGCTGGTTAACCGCTATTTTTCCGGTTATGTGCTCAAGGCCAATTAATTTTGCCGGCCGTTCAGTTGCCATCTTAATGGCAGCTGATAATTCGATATCACAATGGTTTACACTGTTTTTAACAGCTTTTAACATCGATAAAGAAGAGCCTGATAATGTTCCATCTGGCATTACAAATTTATCTCCTTTCTGAACATGCTGATAAGGTCCGGTTGAACAAGCTGTAACGGCATCAGTAATTAAAAATAATCTTTCACCAGCAAGCCTATAGGCAAGTTTAACAATTTCGTAGTCTAAGTGCTGGCCATCCACGATGATGCTCGCCATTGCTTTATCATGATTAAAAAATGCGCTTGGAATGCCAGGTGCTCTATGGTGGATGGGGGTCATCGCATTGAAGAGATGAGTGGTTGTTTGAATTCCACGATTATAAGCACGTGTTGCTTCCTCAAAAGTGGCGTCACTGTGGCCTAATGAAACGACTACTTCGTGGTCCAAAAGATATTGGATTACTTCATCATCATGTAACTCAGGTGCAATAGTCATCATCTTAATTACGCCATCGCCGTAATCCAATAATTTTTTTGTTTCATCTAAAGTTGCCTTCCGAATAAACTCTGGGATGTGTGCACCCAGTCGCTTTGGGTTTAAGAATGGTCCTTCTAAATGCAGACCGAGAAAATTCCTCGCCTGTGTACGGTATGTTTTTGCGGTGGCGATACAGCTTTCGAAAACCTCTGGAGTGTTTGTGGCCATACAAGCCAGGAAACCGGTTGTACCTTTCTGCAAGAGGTCATCTTCCATAATCATCAGTGATTCTGCGGTTGGTTCTGCTGAGAATAACCTGCCTCCGCTACCATAGATCTGCAAGTCAATAAATCCCGGGACAATCAGTTCATCAGCCGAATCTGTATCTGCCTTTGTTATGGATACTATTTTACCATGATCAATGCTAATTTGTTTGTTTTCTAAGACGGTATTATCTGCATAAAATTTGGCATTTGGAATCGTTAACATATTACGTATTTTAATTTGTTGAAGTTACTAACTTAATACCTGATTATTATCCAGGAGCATTATCGGGTTCAAATTGATCATGTTCGTTTCTTCAACATACACAAAATTTTAGGCAAAAAAAAGTCCCGATTTGCATCGAGACTTTTTTAGATTTTTATAAACGCTTATGCACCTAATTGTACACGTTTGAAAGCAGATACAGTTAAACCTTTAGAAGTGTTATCTAAAAATTTACGAACATCTACAGAACCATCTTTAACAAATTCCTGGTTTAGTAAAGTACTGTCTTTGTAGAATTTATTCAATTTACCAGCAGCAATTTTCTCAACCATTTCTTCTGGTTTACCTTCAGCACGGATTACATCTTTAGCAATTTCAATTTCACGTTGAATAGTAGCAGGATCAACACCGTCTTTATCAACAGCAACTGGGTTCATTGCAGCAATTTGCATTGCAACATCTTTACCTGCTTCAGTAATATCTACACCGTTAGCGCCTTCAAATACCACTAAAACGCCCATTTTACCATTTGAATGGATATAAGAAACGATTTTCTCGCCAGAGATATTTGCATATTCTTGAATAACAATTTTCTCGCCGATTTTACCAGTTAATTCAGTAATGGTTTCTGCAACAGTACGTCCGTCTTCCAAAACAACCGCAGATAATTCTTCAGCAGAAGCCGGATTATGATCAACAGCTGCAGCTAAAACAGCCTGAGCTAAATTACGGAAATCTTCAACTTTAGAAACTGGCTCAGTTTCGCAAGCTAAAGCAACTAATTTGCCATTAGTGCCATCCGCTGAAACAGCGATTGATACCAGACCTTCAGAAGTAGCATTACCAGAACGAGCGGCAGATACTTTTTGACCTTTTTTGCGCAATAAATCAACAGCTGCTTCGAAATCGCCGTTAGCTTCTACTAAAGCTTTTTTGCAATCCATCATACCAGCGCCAGTTTGTTGGCGCAACTTGTTTACATCAGCGGCAGTAATTTGTACTGTAGACATTTTTTAAGTTTTTGAATTTTTTATAAAATGTTATGGGTTAAAAATTACAGGTTTTGGGTTTGCACCCTAAACTCATAACCTTCAACCCACAACTTTGATTATTATTCTTCTGTTTTAGTTTCTTCTGATGAAGATCCTTCTACTTCAGCTTCAGCAGTTTTTTTACGTCTTGGCTCTTTAGCCTCAGGCGCATCAGCTGCGGATTTAGCCGCTACTGCTTCTTTTTCTGCTTCGTCATCTTTCTCACGTTTACGTTCGTCTAAACCTTCTTCAATCGCTTTGATAATTACATCAGTAATTAAAGAGATAGATTTAGTTGCATCATCATTCGCTGGAATAGGGAAATCGATGTTTGAAGGATCAGAGTTAGTATCAACCATCGCAAAAGTTGGGATGTTTAATTTTAACGCTTCAGTAACTGCGATGTGTTCTTTCTTAACATCAATTAAGAACAATGCTGCAGGTAAACGGTTTAAATCAGCAATACCACCTAAAAGTGATTCTAATTTAATACGCTCACGCTGAATCATTAAACGTTCTTTTTTAGATAAGATCGAATAAGTACCGTCTTTAGTCATTTTATCGATGTTAGACATCTTTTTGATTGACTTACGTACAGTAGCAAAGTTAGTTAACATACCACCTAACCAACGTTCGGTTACGA
>Ga0308159_1000664_pt1 | contig 70107 bp, 62 predicted proteins | sample PhyCR1_FD_201040 | JGI IMG/M metagenome (GOLD analysis project Ga0308159, IMG submission 201040) | Phyllosphere microbial communities from UC Gill Tract Community Farm, Albany, California, United States - DLSLC.R1 | ecosystem: Host-associated > Plants > Phyllosphere > Unclassified | place: USA...
AAAAACCTTGGAAGACAGACCCGTCTGCGAGCGCGAGGATGGCCGGAATCGCGGGACCGGAAAGAAGAGGCAGCAAGGGTAACTCCTGAGATTGTTACCGCCGCGGCTGGATGACCGGAAGACCTTTGCGCGCCAAAACCGACCGGCGCGAACACCCCGACTCATTCGGTACGGGAGCGTGGCTGGGCCTGTTAGGAACGAGGAAGAGGAATGGCTATGCGCTACGGCGGATAAAATTGGCTAAACCGCTCAATTATAGCGCAAGAGGCTCCCTCCGGCAAATCACGGATGGCCGAACTTGCGTCAGGAAGCACCGAAATGGGGTGCCGGAAGGAGGGAACGCCGGCAGGCAAGGCTGCCGGCGCCAAGAGGCGTGTTACAGGCCCAGGGCGGCGATACCGGCCTTGGCGATCTGCACGTCTTCGGAAGACTTCACGCCGGAAACGCCCACGGCGCCCACGTAGTGACCCTCGACCACGACCGGCACGCCGCCTTCGAGCAGGCCGTCCAGGCCGGGGGCGCTCAGGAAGGAGACGCGACCGTTGTTGATCATGTCTTCATAGATCTTGCTTTCGCGGCGACCCAGGGCGGCGGTGCGCGCCTTGGCCGGGGCGATCTGCGAGGAAATCGGGGCGGCGCCGTCCATGCGCTGCAGCCACAGCAGGTGGCCGCCGTCATCGACCACGGAGATGGCCACGTTCCAGTTGTTGGCGCGGGCTTCGGCTTCAGCACCGGCGGCGATCTTCTTCACGTCGTCCAGCGACAGAAACGGTTTGGTTTGCATGTTTGCTCCGATAGGCATAAAAAATCGAACGCTGATTGTAAGGCCATAAAGTCGTTTTGACATCCCATGCCGGCAAACTCATCCATGCGACTTGCATGAATCATTTTCAGCACTTCCGCATACTGCCCACCCCTCTTGAAAATTCCCGCACCCCGAGAACACAAGAACTGCACTCCGACTCATCCGTAAATCATTTACAGAAAAATTTTCCTAGGGTCGTGTAGGAAGAACACTTACTGGGAGATGACGCTAAATAACCCCTTTTTGCCCCGCAAATCATTCCATTTTGCCAAGCTGGCACGAATCCAGCTTTTGACAAGCCGTAAGATTTACCTTACAGTCCCGCAATCCTATTTTGAGAGGATCCCGATGACCCTACGCCGATCTGACCGAATCCGACGACAAACCGCTCGTGCGTGCGCGCTCGCAGCCGGCCTTTGGATCAGTGCATCGGCCTATTCCGCTGACCTTTCCCTGGCAGCGCAGGATCTTCCTCCTCCTCAAGCAACTTCCCCGCAAGCCCAGCAGTTGATCAGCAAGACCAATCTTGCGATCGCCCGCCTGCAAGACATCACCAATCGCGCATCCGAACTGGCCACCCAGGCCCTGGCCATGCTGGGCATCAATTACCGCTACGGCGGCAATTCGCCCGATACCGGCCTGGACTGCAGCGGCCTGGTGCGCTACGTCTTCAAGGAAGCATGGGGCACCGACCTGCCGCGCACCTCGCTGGAAATCAGCCGCGTAGGCGAAAAGATCGGCCGCGACAATCTGCAGCCCGGCGACCTGGTGTTCTACAACACCCTGCGCCGCGGCTTCTCCCACGTGGGCATCTACCTGGGCGACGGCAAGTTCATCCACTCCCCCTCGGCCGGTGGCCAGGTGCGCATCGAGAGCATGGACGAGTCCTACTGGAAGAAGCGCTTCAATGGTGCAAGACGCATCATGGCGGGCGAAGAAGAGCAAAAATAAGCACCGCAACGGTGCGAGCGCAAACGCTATAAACGATACAAACAAAATGGCCACTGGAAAATCCAGTGGCCATTTTTTTCCTCAGGGAAACCTGAAAATCAGTTCCCCGTCGCCATCAACCTGAGCTTGCGCTTGATCTCCGGCATGGCCGCCGTAGCCGCTTGCTCGCCCGCCAGGATGGCCACGTTGCGGCTGGCGAAGTCGCTGCCCTTCATCGCCCCCAGACTCGGCTGCAGCACGATATCAGCATTCTTCAGCTCATACTGGTTGATGGTCTGCCCCATGATCGCAAAGGTCTGCAGCAGCACATCGATGGAGCTGCTGGAAGCCGCCTGTGCCTCCGGATTGGCCGAGATATTGACCGCGATCACGAAGTCCGCCCCCATCTGCCGCGCATAGCGCACCGGCACCGGCGACACCAGCCCGCCATCGACATAGGTATGGTCGCCGATCTTCACCGACTGGAACACCCCCGGCACCGCCGACGAAGCCCGCACCGCGACGCCCGCATTGCCGCGCTGGAACAGGATGGGCTGGCCGCTGCGCAGGTCGGTGGCGACCGCGCCGAAGGGAATCTTGAATTTTTCGATGGGAACGTTGTGCACCGCCTTGTTCACGTAGTTCTGCACGCCCTCCCCCTTGATCACCCCGCTGACCTTGGCGAACAAGGGCACCGACCAGTCAGAGATGGAGGCTTCATCCATGGACATCGCCAGCTTCTGCAAGGCAAAGCCATCGTTGCCGGCGGCATAGAGCGCCCCCACCAGGCTGCCCGCGCTGGTACCGGCCACCACGTCTACCGTGATGCCCTGCGCCTCCAGCGCCTTGATCACGCCAATGTGCGCAAACCCGCGCGCAGCGCCGCCGCCCAGGGCCAGGCCGATCCTGATCTTGCGTGGCGCCACCGGCACCGGGGTGACGGTCGTGACAGCGGGGGTTGCAGGGCTACCGGCGGTAGATTCGACAGACGCTGGCGACGCGTTGCCCGGCACCCAGGAAGGGGTACCACAGGCCGACAGCAGGAAAGTGGAAGCGACGGCAACAGCCGTCAGGCGGAAGGAGAAGCGCATGACACCACGGAGCAATATCGAAGCCCGTCATTGTACTGCAAGCCCCCGACCCGACCGCAGGCGGCCGGCCGCCAGGGGCGGTGGTGTAGAATGCGGCCCCGGCTCACGATCTGTTAGGCAAGGCTTCGCCCCATGAATATCGTCATTAACGAAGAACTCCAGAAGTACATCGATCCCCTCACCCCCAACGAATACGCCGCTCTGGAACGCAGCCTGCTGGCCGAAGGCTGCCGCGATGCGCTGGTGCTGTGGGGCGAGGTGCTCATCGATGGTCACAACCGTTACGAAATCTGCCGCAAGTACGACCTGCCCTTCAAGACGGTCCACAATGACAGCTTCAAGTCGCTGGAAGACGTGCTGCTGTGGATGATCGATAACCAGCTCGGCCGCCGCAGCGTCTCGGACTTCCAGCGCGGCATGCTAGCCCTGCGCAAGCGCGACATCATCGCCGCCCGCACCAAGGCCGAAGCCACACCGGCCAAATCGGCCGCCAGCGACGACAGCAGCACCGCCGAGCCCGCCATGAACAACGAAGACGCCCCGGCCGGCGATGCCCCCTGGCACGCCGACGACGACGCCGGTCGCATCAAGACGCGCGAAGACATCGCCCGCGCCGCCGGCATCAGCAGCGCCACCATCGGCCAGATCGACCGCATCCGCAAGACCGCCGCCCCGGAACTGGTAGAGGCCGTGCGCACCGGCACCATCTCCATCAATGCCGCCGCTGCCGTAGCGACCCTGCCCAGCGAGGCGCAGGTCAGCGCTGTGGCCGGTGGCAAGAAGGAACTGCGCGAAGCCGCCAAGAAAGTGCGCGAACAGAAAGCCGCCACCCGTACCCCGCGCGCGCCCGTCAGCGACGACAGCGCCACCGGCAGCAGCAGCGCCATCCCCTTGGTGGAAGGCCAGGAAAACGAACTCACCGCCACCCTGCGCCGCGAGATCGCCGCACTGCAGAACCGGGTCTCGCGCCTGTCCGAAGAGAACCAGGGCCTGCGTGCCGAACTGGCCCTGCTCAAGGCCGGCAGCGACCAGCAGGCCTGACGCCCAGGCGCACGGGCAAGTCACCATGGCCACCTTCACCATCGCCCAGCGGGCCGAGATCGAACTGGAAATCCGCAAGAGCCGCTTCATCGGCATCGTCCAGCCGGTCGCGGGGCGCGAGGCCGCCATGCAGGAAATCGCCCGCATGCGCGAGGCCCATCGCAGTGCCACCCACGTCTGCTGGGCGGTGATGGCCGGTGGCCAGTCCGGCATGTCCGACGACGGCGAGCCCTCCGGCACCGCCGGCCGCCCCATGCTGGAGGTCTTGCGTCACCACGAACTGGATGGCGTACTGGCCATGGTGGTGCGCTACTACGGTGGCGTCAAACTGGGCGCCGGTGGCCTGGTACGTGCGTATACCGACGCCATCGCCACTGCCCTCAAGACCAGCGAACGCACCGAACGCGTGGCCCAGGCGGAAATCGAGATCGGGGTGGTCTATTCGGCCGAACCGCAACTGCGGCACTGGCTGGCGCAGCAAAAGTACCAACTGCTGGACAGCCGCCACGACACCCTGGCCCACCTCCACCTGCGCCTGCCCGAGGCCGCCCTGGCTCAGGCCGAAGAAGCGATCCGCCGACTCTCCTCGAACGCCGAGATCAAGCGCATCATCTGATCCATCCGCTCGCGCAGACCCACGTCCGGACTGCGCGACCACAGCATGTCGAACTCCGCCACCAGCAGGTGGTAGTCGATCTCGCTGATGGGCGCGGGCGTGAACCCGAGCGTGGCAGCCTCCGCAGGCACAGGCATCTCATCACTCCCCATGCGCCACCAACCTCCGCGTCAACACGGTCGCCATCGCCGGTGCCAGCGCAAACGCCGCAAACAGCACCCAGGCGGCCTGACGTGCGCCCTCCTCTTCCTGCCCGCCCGACAGGCCCAGCCCGGCCTGGTTGGCAATCAGACCGGCCAGCGCCGCACCAATGGCCATCGCATACAACTGCACAGTGGTGATGGCCGCCGAGGTCAGGTTTTCCTCGCCCGGTCGCGCCGCCTGCATAGCCCGCGCCACCAGGTGCGGCCAGCCTATGCCTATGCCCAGGCCGGTCACCGCCAGCGCCAGCACCATCAGCACATCCACCAGCGCAGCACTGGCCAGCAGCCGCATGGGCAACAGACTCGGCAACAGCAATGCCAGCGCCACCAGCCCCAGCAGCATCAGCCACGGTCCCAGGCGGATCATGCGGGCCGCCGCCGATGCACTGCGCCCGGAACCGGCCAGTGAACCCACGCTCCAGCCACCGGCCATGGCAGCCGTCGCATAGCCCGCCCCCAGCGGCGCAAAGCCATGCAGGGTCTGGAGGAAATATGGCACGAAGATTTCTACGCAGCTGGCCAGCACCAGCAGCGAGATGCAGGCGAAGGCGCAGCCCATCGCTCTAGAAAGCCGGTAACCATCACGCGGCAGCAGGCTGATGCGTGAACGCAGATCGATGCGCGCCACCCACAGTCCCAGCACGGCCCCACCCAGCACGCAGGCCGCCGCCGCCCAGGTCTGCTCAGTTTGCGCCGCCAGCGCCACCAGCAAGACCGACAGCGCCAACAGCAGGATGCGCCCCAACGGCATGGTCTGATGTACATCGGACTGGGCACGCACCCGGCGCGGCCCCAGTTGCCCCACCACCAGTGCAGCCTGCAGCAGCAACAAGGGCAGCAAGGCGAAGAAGGCCAGTCGCCAGTGGCCGCCGGCTGCGAACAGCCCACCCACCGCCGGCCCCAGCAGCGTCGAAATACCCCACATGCCCGAGACCAGTGCGATGGCCCGCGACCATAACCGCTGCTCGAACACCAACGGAATCAGCGCATACCCCAGCGAAGCCAGCAGCCCGCCGCCGATCCCCTGCACCGCCCGCCCAGCCAGCATCCAGCCCATGCTGGTGGCGCCCGCGCACAACATCGCGCCCGCCCCGAATACCGCCAATGAGAGCAGGTAGGCGCTACGCGCGCCCAGTCGCGAGAGCAGCTTGCCAGTCAGGGTCGAGCCAATGATGGAGGTGACCACGAACAGGGTCACGTTCCAGGCGTAATAATCGAGGCCGCCAATATCGCCCACCACCGAAGGCAGGATGGTGGTGACGATGTGCACATTGATCGCATGCAGCGCCACGCCTCCGGTCAGCGCCACTGCGCACCAGCCGTGGCGACGCCCCAGCAGGTCGCCCCAGCTGGCCACGCTGGCGGGCTCGGACGCAGTCGCGGTGGAAGGTGCGGAAGAGGAAGTTGTCATGGCATATCCTTCATGAAGGGCGGCGAGCGGAGGCAGGTCAGCAACAAGTGGCAACAAGTAGCAACACGTAGCAACATGCCACACCAATGACTGATCGACTTTCACCCTGCGCCGGTTTATTATCCAAGAACCTTCTTGCTTAATTAAGCGTATCGTAAAACGAAGTCCACAATTTAACAAGCTAACACTTGGAAAATATGCAGCCGCTCACCTCGAACCAGTCCCCTCCTCAGGCAGGCCCCAGCACCGCCGAACGCATCCTCCTACGCCTGAAGACCCGCGGACCCGCCGCCGCCAGCGAACTGGCCGGGGAGCTGGAGATGACCGCCGAAGCGGCACGCCAACAGATCCAGAAGCTGGCCGCCGAAGGCCTGATCGCCAGCCGCCAGGCCGCCGCCGTGGCGCGCGCCGGGCGGCCGCGCCAGGAATGGGAGCTGACCGCAAGCGGCCATGCCCGCTTCCCCGACACGCATGCGCAACTGACGGTGCAACTGCTGGGGTCGATCCGCCAGCTGTTCGGCGAACCCGGACTGGACAAGCTGATCGGCCAGCGCGAAACCGAGATGCGGTCGCAATACCTGCGCCTCTGCGCCGACCTGCCGACCCTCCCGAAGAAGCTGGAAAAACTGGCCGACATCCGCAGTGCCGAAGGCTACATGGCCAGGGTGGAGAAGGAGGGCAAGGACTGGCTGCTGATCGAAGACCACTGCCCCATCTGCGCCGCCGCAATGACCTGCCAGGGCTTCTGCCGTTCGGAGCTCCAGCTCTTTGGCGAAGTGCTCGGGGGCGAGGCCGAGATCACCCGCGAAGAGCACCTGCCGGCCGGAGCACGACGCTGCGTCTATCGCATCCGTCGCATCGCCGCCGGCTGAGTCCGGCGAAAGTCCCCCGGCGCCGACAAAACTGCGCTGAACGCCCCCGATCTGTGCGAACATCCCCGACGCCGCGCCGCATCGGGGGATGCCGGCCGGCGACCTGCCACCGCCACGCTTATTCAAAAGGGGAAGCCATGCCACCAGATCAGAGTGATTTCGACCCGGTCCTGTTCATCGCCGACGGTCCCTCGCAAGCCCTGCTCGACCCGAACCAGTACCCCTACATGTGCAACCAGAACGGCCATGGCCTGCAGAGCCAGACCGTGGTCGGCGAACTCATCACCCTGGCCCAGGAAGCACCGGAACTCGAACGCGGTGCCACCTACCGCGATATTGCCCACTGGCCGCGCAAGATCACGCCCAAGGACTGGCCGGCCTACGAGATCACCGAGTTCGACTTCCGCGTTCCCGAGGTCCGCTACGAACCCCTGCCCGCCACCCCGGAAAATGCCCAGGCCTTCGGCGCCACGCTGCTGCGCAACGGCCAGTGCCTCAGCTTCACCTATCAGGGATTGGTGATGGCCCAGTACACCTACGGCAAATGGGCCGGCTATGAATCACCCTATCTCGGCGACGGCCGCAGCCGCGAACTGTTGACCTGGAACGCCACCGACCTGGAGTACCACGACTTCGCCCACATCTTTTTCTCGCAGGGTCCCGAACCGCTGGTGATCACGGTGGCGCGCTGGCGCCCCTACGTCAATGAAATCAGCCTGGCCGACCTGTGGGTGGAGCCGGGCGACGCCCTGGTGATCCCACCCAAGCGCATGGCGCCGCCACCCACCCCGGGCATGAGCGAGGCCCAGAAACGCCTGCTGGTGGTGGACATGCACAACAACCGCAATTCGGCCCAGGCCTGCCGTCGCTACGACGGCCCGCCCGGCCTGGCCACGGTGACCGTGCTGGCGGATGAGCAGGTGATGTCGGCGCCGCTGACCCGGCCTTATTACCATGAGGAAAAGCAGCCTACCTGGCATGGCATGTTGCGTTGAACCACGATCTTGGCCAGCGATAGGCATTTCAGGAAAATTGTAATAACATTGTTTTTACACGAGAATTCTGATGTAACAACATTGTATTTACCAGGTGAGAAAAATGAAGACATCCATCCGCAAAATGGGTAACTCGCAAGGCGTACTGATTCCGAAGCCATTTCTGGCCAAGATGGGGATGCTCGTCGATGAAGATATCGACATCGACATCGAAGACGACAAGATCGTGATTCGCAAACTGGAAAAACGGCCCCGTGAAGGATGGGCCGAAGCCAGCCAGAAAATTGCGGCCGCACAGGATGACGGCCTGGTCTGGCCCGAATTTGGAAACGATGGTGACAAGGAATTGAAATGGTGATGCGCGGCGAAATCTGGTTAGCCGCGCTCGACCCCACTGTGGGTAGCGAAATCAATAAATCCCGTCCATGCGTCGTCGTTTCGCCGGCAGAGATGCACGATTATCTGCGCACCGTGATTGTGGCTCCGATGACAACCGGCAGTAAGCCCGCCCCGTATCGCGTGCCGATCACCTTCGACAAGAAAAAAGGATTGATTGTCCTGGATCAGATGCGCACGCTGGACAAGGAGCGTTTGATCAGGAAACTCGGGCGCGTCACGGACAAGACGCTCACGGCAACATTGGAAGCGTTGCAAGAAGTCTTCGCCGAATAGCGAAGCAGGAAAAACACGGGGCCGCACCGAGCTATTTTTGTCACCCTGGGGAAGACCGGTTGCAATCATCCAGAGCATCCACGGCTGTGCTCCCCGCGTGCAGGCATATCTACTGCTGCCCCAACTCCCGATACAACTCATTGGCGCGCATCAGGTGCGCGCGCATGGCTTCGGCGGCGGCTTCGCCATCGTGGGCGGCAATGGCATCGACGATGCGCTGGTGTTCCAGCAGCGTCAGTTCTTCCGCTCCGGGGGCGCGTACCAGGGTGGTGTAGAACTCGCTGGCCCAGCGGAACATCGACTCGACGATCGAGGGGAAAATCGGGTTGCCGCTGATGTCGGCGATCTCGCGATGGAAGGCCATGTCGCGTTCGATGAACTCTTCCAGGTTGACCATCGAGGCGCGATGCTCGGCGATGGCCTGGCGTAGCCGCGCTACCTGCTCCTCGCTGGCGCGCTCGGCGGCCATGCGGGCGGTACTGGTTTCCAGGAAGACGCGGGCTTCCTTCATGTGCTTCAACATGTCCGGCTTGGTACGCAGGAGATGCTGCGCACCGGCCGCGATCTGGGCGATCAGCCGGTCGGCCGTGGGGTCGACCACGCGGGCGCGCTCGCCATGGGCGATCTCCACGAAACCGGAACGCTCCATCGCCTGCATCGCCTCGCGTACCGCCGGGCGGCCCACACCGTATTGCTCCATCAGGTCGCGTTCGGAAGGCAATTGTGACCCGGGCGGGAATTCACCCTGATGGATGCGATCCATCAGGCGCTCCAGCACTTCCTGGTATAACTTGCGTCGCTGTATCGGTTCCGGCATGGCTGCGCTGTCTCAAAGTATAGGTTTCGTTGGACGCGCACTCTACCATATCTACCGCAATCGCAGACCCGGCCTGCGATTGCGCCATGCCATGGGCGCACGAAGCAGACCCTAGTTTACAGCCCCCTCCCGCACATCCCCGAAGAAGCTGCGCGCGCCCACCTGTCCCCCTTTGAGCACCAGTTCCAGACCGTCGCGGCGGCTATTGTCCGACCATGCCCGGCACAGCGGCGCGCCCGGGGCCAGTCCGGCGCAGACCGACAGGGCTGTGATGTCCAGGGCACTGGCGACCTCGCCCGAGCTGTCGCCGCCGGCAATGGCAATGCGCTGCAACGACTGCCCGGAATCTCCATCGAGGATGGCACGCAGGGTCTCGGCCAGGGCAATGCCGACCTGGCGCGCCGCCTCGCCCCGCGCCAGCCCGGCTTGGGCGGCAATGTCATCGAAACCGGCGACGGCAGGATCGTCCGGCCCCTCGGCCGAAAACACCAACGGACTGCGCCCGCTGGCGATGGCCGCATCGGCCGCCGCCACCAGGCGCCCCAGTTCGGCAGTACGCCGCTCGGGCCGCAGCACGGCCGGCAAATCCATGCGCAGGCAGGCAAACCCGTGCTCGCGCGCCCAGGCGATCTGCCCGGCCGTGACCGGCGAACAGCTGCCGCTGACCGCCGCAATCACCGGCACCGGGCCGGCCTTGGGCAGGGATGGCTGCGCCGCGATCCAGCCGCGTTCACGCCAGTAGGCCGTGAGCGCGTATTGCAAACCCGAGGACGATGCGCTGAAGACACCCGCTCCCCTACCCTCCCACACCAGCCGCCCGGCCTGGCGCTGGGTCTCGTCGTCGAGCACGTCGATCAGCACCACCGGGGCATCGCCACCGCGCAATGATTCAAGGCGCGCCTGCGCCTGCACGGCCCCGTCGCGCAGCTGCAGCATGTCCACCAGTTCCAGGCGGCGCGCGGTCTGCCGGCGCAGATGCCGGCGCAGGTCGGCCTCGTCCATGGGCGTGACCGGATGGCGCGACATGGTCGGATGCCGGTCCAGCCGGTAGCCCTGCCCGTCCACTGCGGCAAACAGGTTGCCGAATAGCTGGTAGCGCTTCAGCCGGGGCGCGCCCACCACCATGGGCGACCAGTCGCCGCGCAGATGGCGCGTGCCGATGTCGATGGCGCGTCCGATGGAACCGGTCTCGGGCGAGGAATCGAAGGTCGAGCACACCTTGTACTGCATCACCGGCGCCCCCAGCGCCGCCAGCGCCGCCAGCGCGGTAAAGGCCTGCGGCAAATGTTCCTCCATCCATTGCGGGGAACGTCCGCGCGAGGACCCGGCGATGCCGATGCAGCGCACCTCGGGAAAGCGCGCCAGCATCGCCGCATCGGGCGTACGCAGGAACAGCACGGTCGGCAGGCCGGCGGCGCTCATCACCTCCATGGCATCGGTGGAGCCGGTAAAGTCGTCGCCGTAATAGGACAGCAGCAGCCCCTGCGGCAACTGCGCACTCTCAGGCAGCAGACTCATTTCCAGAACCCCAGCGCCGCCTGCAGCGCCTTGTTGTTGCGCGCATGCTGGGCCAGGGGGACGCCTTCGATGGCGGCCACCCAGGCCTCACGCAGCGCTTCCACGCCTGCCGCCACGCCCTGCGGATGGCCGAAGATGCCACCACCTGCGGTGTGGATCAGGTCGGCGCAGCCGATGGCGGCATAGGTATCGGCTGCCTGCAAGCCGGTCTGCCCGGAGCTGAAGACCGGCATCGTGCTGACCATGTCGGCGCCAGCCACCACCGGCTGCAGGACCGAACGCGCCGCCGTGATGACGCTGTCATCCGGCTCGCTGAACTTGTTGCCCAAGCCATTGACGTGCATATGGTCAGCCCCCGCCAGACGCCACAGCTGCTGCCAGGGCGCATAGTCCCAGCCCAGTTGCGGGCTGCGCGTGAGATAGCCCCAGCCGGCGCGATGCGCGTGGATCGGCAGTTGGGCATGACGGCGCAGCTCCTGCAGGCCGACCAGACCGATGGAATTGAGGACCGCCATGACACAGCTTCCACCCTCGGCCAGCACCAGGTCATGACGACGTCGCATCTGGTCCAGGTCGCCGGTGAGGTTGAAGGCCACCATGACCTTCTTGCCGGTGCGATCGGCGTGGTCGTTGACCACCCGCATCACCGCCCGCACCCGCTCGTCGAAGGGACAACGGCCGCCATCAGCCTGCAGTTCGTCGTCCTTGATGAAATCGATGCCACCAGCCACCAGTTCACGCACCTGCTGCACCGTCTCCTCCACCGACAGGCCGATACTGGGCTTGATGATGGTGCCGATCAGCGGACCATGCGTCACCCCGGTCAGGCGGCGCGTGCCTTCGATGCCGAAAGCCGGTCCCGGATAGGCGTCCACGAAGGCCTTGGGCAGTTGCAGCCCGGTCAGGCGCAGACCCGACACCTGGCGCAGCTCGAACAGGTTGCCCGCCACCGTGGACATCAGGTTGGGCAGCGAAGCACCGGTGTTCTCCAGCGGCCAGGACAGCTCCAGCCGGCATTGCGTATAGCGCTGCGACGTCATGCCGCCGGGCAGGCTGGGCGTGTTGCTGTGGCCGAGGATCTCCAGCTTTTCGACACGGGCGCCGGAGCGCGCCTTCAGTTCCGGCGTCTCGGTGGCCAGGGCCACGAAGGTCCCGCTGGATTGCTCCCCGGCGATGACCTCGGCCGCGCGCGCCGGGTCATCCCCGGTTTCCAGCCAGTAGCTGGCGTAGATGCGTTCCATGCCCACTCCCTCAGGTGATGCGGCGGATGCTCTCCGCGATCTCGTCATGCTCGAAGACCTTCAGCCAGTCGTCGCGCAGCAGGCGCGGCAGGCCGTTCTGGATGGCCTTGTTGCAGGCATCCGAGAAGGCACCGGGAATTTCCTTGAAGATCACCGCGCCCAGGATGTTCATATGCCCCAGCAGGAAATCGCGGGCCGCTTCTTCCGGCACGCCGCGACGCACGGTCTCGTCCATGGCCTGCTTCATCGCATAGAGCAGCGTGGCACAGACGGTCTCGGACAGGCCCGGCTCCAGGATTGCCATCTGTTCCACCGTCAGGCGATAGCTGCGCAGGATGGGCTGGTAGATCACCTTGGCCACATCCTCGCCCAGGTCGAAGGCCGACTCCGGACCCTGCATCAGGGCGCTGGTGATGGATTGCTTGGCGGCGCCGCCACCGAAGAAATCGCGACGGCCTTCCGGCGTGGTCTCGTCGTTGAAGATGGGCGGGTGGCAAGGGTGGGCCACGAAATAGACCAGGTCCGGCCGGTCCGGCAGATGGCCGGCGAAGGGCGCGGCCGCGTCCAGCGTCATCACCATCACGCCGGCGCGCAGCTTGGGCGAGATCTCGGCGGCTATCTTGCCGATCAGGGTATCGGGCACGGCCAGGATGACCACATCCACGTTGTCCAGCGCCGCGTCGATGCTCACACAGTCCACGCCGACCTCGTCCCGCAGGCGCTGCTGGCCCACTTCGCTGACTTCCACATGAGAAACCTGGTAATCCGATTTCTTCAGATTCTTCGCCAGGCGCACGCCCATCTTGCCGCCTGCGCCGAAGAGTGCGATCTTTTCCTTCATATTTCTTCTCCTATCGTCATTTGAGTTCTGCAAAGTTCCGGTCGGCCAGGCCAACTGGCCGCTGGCCGACCGGCGGATTCATTCGGCGATCACGCGGCCCTGCAACTCGGCCGCCTCTTCCCGCGATCCTGCGCCGATGGCGAAGATCACCAGTGCCGACACCGCCATCAATGCCCCCACCACGAACATCGGTGCCTGGTAGGAACCGGTGGCGTCCTTGATCGCACCGGTGATGAAGGGCGCCATGAAGCCCGCCGCATTGCCCACCGTATTGATGAGGGCGATACCGGCAGCGGCCGCCGCACCGGAGAGGAAGCGCGCCGGGATCGACCAGAAGGTCGGCAGCGCCGAGAAGATGGCGCAGGCCGTGACCGTGATGGCCATCACGGTGGCTGCCGGGCTCTGCATGTACAGCGCGGCCGGGATGCTGATGGCGCCCAGCAGTGCCGGCAGGCCCACATGCCAGCTGCGCACGCCGCGCCGGGTGGCGTCACGGCTCCACAGGAACAGCGCGATGGCCGCCGGCAGGTAGGGAATGGCGGTGATCAGGCCCTTCTGGAAGACATTGAATTTGGTGCCGAACTGGGTCTCGAAGCCGCCGATGATGGTCGGCAGGAAGAAGGCCAGCGCGTAAAGCCCGTAGATCAGTCCGAAATAGACCAGCGAGAGCATCCACACCCGCGGATTCTTCAGCGCCGCACCGGCGTGGGCCACATGCTCCACGCGCTTGCCGTTCTGCTCGGCCTGCAATGCGCCGGTGAGCCACTTGCGTTCGGCCTCGTTGAGCCATTTGGCTTCACCCGGCTTGTCGGCCAGGTAGAACCAGGCGATCACCCCGACCACGATGGCCGGCAGCGCCACCCCGGCGAACATGATGCGCCAGCCTTCCAGGCCGAACAGACCATGCGCCTCGATCAGCAGGGCCGCCACCGGTGCGCCGATGACGATGGTCAGCGGCTGGGCCAGGTAGAACAGCGCCAGGATGTGGCTGCGATGCCGGGCCGGTACCCACAGGCTTAGGTAGAGGATGGCACCGGGGAAGAAACCGGCCTCGGCCACGCCCAGCAGGAAGCGCAGCACATACAGCCCCTCCACGCTGCTGACCCAGGTAAAGAGCAGCGCCACGATGCCCCAGGTCACCATGATGCGCGCCAGCCAGCGGCGCGCGCCGTACTTGTGCAGGGCCAGGTTGCTGGGGATTTCCAGCAGCACGTAGCCGATGAAAAAGACCCCGGCAGCAAAGCCGAACTGGGCCGCAGTGAGCGCCAGGTCACGGCTCATCCCATTGGGGCCGGCAAACGAGATCGCGGTGCGATCCAGAAAGTTGATGAAAAACATCAGGCCTACGAAAGGCACCAGCCTCATCGCGACCTTGCGGATGGCCGATCTTTCGACGGCACTCTGGGTGGTCTCCATTTTTGTCTTGTCTCCTGTCGGGTTGAGAGGCTGCGCCTGTTCAACGACAACCTCTCCGGGTTTCGCCAGGGACTGCGGGGGCTGTGCGCCTTGCGGTCGCCTGGCTGCCTTTGCTTGTTTTGTTTCTTTGATGTTTTCTTGATATCGCCAGCGGCGACGGCAGACGAAAAAGACGGACATCGCCAACTGGTATAATCACTATACCATTACACCAGTTGTGAGGATGCTCAAATTTTTTGCATGGATGAGATGAATGTCTCGCATGCGAGCGTAGGAAAGGCTGCATGGGCTGCATGGGCGACAAGGCGCCTCCCGCGCTTCATGCCGGAAATAATGCAAGCGGGAAAGATCAGGCAGGAGGAGCCCCACTTGGAAGAAGAGCCCCTGCCATGGGGAGCAGGGTCGATGGAGGTCAGAGCGCCGAACGCTCCCTCAACAGCTGCACCAGCGCCTCCCCCGCCCCCGACAACTGCCCCCCTTTGCGGGTGACGATGCCGATGGTCTGCGACATCGAGCGCAGCTTCACCGGCAGGATGCGCAGCATCCCGCGCCGGACGAACATCTCTGCCACCGCTGTGGGCAGGATGGACACCATGTCCGTCCCCTGCTGCAGCAGCGCCACGGTCACGAAGGTCGATGCCGTGGAAATGGCATTGCCCGGCATGGTCACCCCGGCCAGGTCCATCTCGCGCTCCAGCACCGCGTGCAGCGGCATGTGGCTGGGATAGGTCACCCAGCGATAGCCGGCCAGCGCCGCCAATTGCAGCTGCCGACTACGCGGGCGCGGGTGCTCGGCCGACACCACCACCGACAGCGGCTCCTCCGACAGGGCCTGGTAGTGATACTTGCCAGGATGGTCCGACACGCTGGCGCGCGCCACCAGCAGGTCGAGATGCCCCTCGTCCAGCAAGCCCAGCAACTGCACGCTGGTATCTTCCACGATCTCGATGCTGAGCTCGGGATGGCGCCGTTGCAGCGCATCCACCGCCGGCACCACCATCTCCGGTACCGCCCCCATCACCGCCCCGATGGCCAGCCGACCACCGCGCCCGGAGCGCAATTGCGCCATTTCCTCGCACAGGGACCCCAGGTCGGTAGCCATCAGGCGCGCATAGCGGATCACGCAATGGCCGAACTGGTTGGGGATCAGCCCGGACTTGGTGCGTTCGAACAATTGCGCATCCAGCATCGATTCCAGCTCGGCCAGCGACTTGCTGGCCGCTGACTGCGTCATGGCCAGGGCACTGGCGGCCTTGTGCAGGGATTTGTGTTCATCCAGGGCGATCAGCAGCTGCAGCTGCTTCATGCGCAGACGGGACAGCAGACTCTGGAGGCTTTGCAGGCTGGGTGTGGGTTTCATGGGTGATTCCAAAAAGCGATCACATGATGGAAAGTCTTCACTATACAGCCCCGGTGGGCGCACGTATATTGATCGCCATTGCAAGCCGCCATCCACCGATGGCCCACGACAACCATGACGGAGACTCCATGAGCACCCCCATCTACCGCGGCGTATTCCCGGTCGCCCCCACCATCTTCGACGAACACGGCCAGCTCGACCTGGAAGGCCAGAAGCGCGCCATCGACTTCATGATCGATGCCGGCTCCAACGGCCTGTGCATCCTGGCCAACTTCTCGGAACAGTTCGTGCTCTCCGACGAAGAGCGCGTGCAGGTGCAGAACACCGTGCTGGAACACGTCGCCGGACGCGTGCCGGTGATCGTCACCACCACCCACTTCGGCAGCCAGATCTGCGCCGAGCGCAGCCGCGCCGCGCAGGATGCGGGCGCCGCCATGGTGATGGTGATGCCGCCCTACCACGGCGCCACCTTCCGCGTGTCCGAAAAGCAGATCTACGAGTTCTATGCACGCGTGTCCGAAGCCATCGACATCCCCATCATGATCCAGGACGCACCGGTGGCCGGCACCCCGCTGTCGGCGCCCTTCCTGGCACGCATGGCCAAGGAAATCGAAAACGTCTCCTATTTCAAGATCGAAACCGCCGGCGCCGCCTCCAAGCTGCGCGATCTGATCGAACTGGGCGGTGACGCCGTAGTCGGCCCGTGGGACGGCGAAGAAGCCATCACCCTGATCCCCGACCTCGACGCCGGTGCCACCGGCGCCATGACCGGCGGCGGCTACCCGGATGGTATCCGCAAGATCGTCGACGCCTACATGGCCGGCGACACCGAAAAGGCCGCCGAGCTCTACATGCACTGGCTGCCGCTGATCAACTATGAAAACCGCCAGTGCGGCCTGGCCGCCTGCAAGGCACTGATGCTCGAAGGCGGCGTGATCAAGTCCGACATGCTGCGCCATCCGCAGGCACCGATGCACCCCAAGGTGCGCGAAGGCCTGCTGCGCGTGGCCCGTCGCCTGGACCCGGTGGTGCTGAACTGGGGCAAGTGAGCGACAAGCTCGCCTGCAGGACATGACTGAAACGGGGGCTAAGGCTCCCGTTTTTGCATCAGCGGTCAGGCCAGCCGCGCAAGCCACCTGCCCACGCATTCTGTGTCATCCTTGCCGCCTGTCTTCCCCATTGCCCAAGGAGTTGATCTTGTCCCATCCCAGTCATTTCCGCCCCGTCGCCCTGGAACACGCCAGCCGCCTGGTCAACCACGGCCCCACGGTACTCATTACCGCCGCCCATGGCGGGCAGCGCAACATCATGGCCGCCGCCTGGTCCATGCCGGTGGAGTTCACGCCGCCGCGCATCGCGGTGGTGATCGACAAGAGCACCCATACCCGCGAGCTGATCATGCAATCGGGCAGCTTCGGCATCATCGTCCCCGGTGCCGCGCAGATGGACCTGACCTATGCCGTGGGCAGCGAAAGCGGTCGCGATATCGACAAATTCAAACGCCACCATATCGAGGCTGGCACCGGCCCGGTCCTGGGCATGCCAGTGCTGGAACAAGGCTGCGCCGCGTGGCTGGAGTGTCGCTGGATCAAGGAGAGCCATACCGAGCAGGCCTATGACACCTTCTTTGGCGAAGTGGTCGCTGCGGCGGCCGATGCCCGCATCTTCGAGAACGGTCATTGGTCCTTCACTGACGCCAATGCCGATCTGCATACCCTGCACCACCTCGGCGCCGGCAAGTTCGTGGTGGCCGGCAACCAGCGCCAGGCCAAACTGGACTGAGTGCAGCGGCGGGCCTGGGTGACGTCTTTCATGAGGCGTCCCGGTCGTCATCCTGACGAATCTCTGACGGGTTTCTGACGGATGGCTGACACCCGGGCCACGCCCAGCAAGGCTTTCCGGGCAGCGCTATAGTGTGACGACACGCCGTTCCTTGAACCGTCGCCAGCCATCCGGAAACCACCATGAACCAGCCAGCCGCCACCCTTGACACCCCCATCCTTGACATCACGCTCGACCAGTTTCGCGACACGATGCTGGCACGAGGCTATGACGAAGTCGTGGAACGACATTGGGACGGAGGCACCGTCCTCGAAACCCACACCCACCCCTTCGAAGCCAACGCCCTGGTCGTCCAAGGCGAGATGTTTCTGACGCTTGATGGCGCAGCAGAGCGCCGCCTGGTCGCGGGCGACCGCTTCCAGGTGCTGCCCGGCACGCCTCATAGCGAACGTTACGGCGATGCCGGCGCGACCTACTGGGTCGCGCGCAAGAACTGAACCGACCGCAGTCACAGCGGCCGCGCCAGAAGCCCGGCCAGCTGTCCTCTCAATGCACCTGTAGCGCTTCGGTGAAGCAATAACCCACGCCATGCAGAGTGCGCAGGGGCAAGTCGCCCAGGGTTCTCTCACGCCATTTGCGGCGAAGCCGGCTGACGGTCTTTTCCAATACGCGCTCGTCAAAGCCGATCCAGTCGGCACCAAAGGCGTGTGCGATGGTCGACCGGTTCGCGGCATTGCGTGCGCTATCGGCCAGCGCGCGCAGCAATGCGACCTCGCGCACGTTGATCTCCACCGCATCATGTCGGGGTGCCCGCAAGGTGCGTGCCTTGGTATCGAGCCGCCAGACTTCTGGCGCGACCCGACGCAGCAGCACATCGACATAGGCATTGAGCAGATCTGCTTCCTCCGGCCTGGCTTCGCAGAAGTCGGCACCACGTTGCAGCCCGGCGACCCGCTGGGCTGCGGTCTCTTCCTGTCCCGCCAGCAGCAGGATACCCATGCCACCATGCGCGGCGCGAAGTTGTTCGGTCACCGTGTAGCCGGTCCCGCTGGCTTTTCCAACGTCAACGATGGCGATGTCGCAATCCTGCGTCGGCATGAGCAGCTTATCGCCATCCGCCATCACGCTCAGCACCTTGTGTCCCTGTTGCTCCATCAGCTTGCGCACGGCGTGACTGCCTTGGCGCTGCCCGGACGTCAGAATTTCTTCGATCAATAAAATATTGGCCATTGCGGCTTCTCCTTCTTACTCAAACGCATCCTTGAACGACCCGATCGGAAATAAAACCAAGGAAATCCGAGCGGGTCGGATCTGCCAACGCTCCCTTGCCTCTTCAGATCAAGGCGACGGATTTGGCGTTTAAGGAATTTATCGAAGGAAACCTGGAATTTCACGCATCCACTTTTGCGATCTGCACGGATGTTTGTTCACGAAGGAAAAATATTTTCTACTGAGCTTTTTCCAACGATTCTAGCGGGCCGATCATGGAAGTTATTGGCGCAATATGCTAAGGCGCCATCGCACCCTGCAACGTGACCGCGGCACCAGCCGACCGAAAAAAATCCGGACTGAGATCGTCACATTTTTGCCAGCCGATCCCATTGTTTTGATGGCGGGAAAAATATGTTCCCAAACGGCATTTTTGCGTCGCTTCACCTCCATTTCGGGGTAACTTCCCGCCGTAACTTCCGAACTTTCGTCACGAGGTGAACATGAGCCACAGAACCAATCTGAACACACGTACCACACATACCGCACACACCGGCCTGTTGGCCGGACAGCGCATCCTGCTTGTCGATGACGCCGAGGAGGACCGCATGCTGCTCTCCGGTTTCCTGCTGCGCTACGGGGCGCGACTGTATGTCGCACGGGACGGGCAGGACGGCTACCACAAGGCGCAGACTGTGCGGCCTGACCTGATCCTGATGGACATTCGCATGCCGGTCTATGATGGGCTCACGAGCTGCCGCCTGCTCAAGGCCAATGCGGTCACTCGCAATATCCCGCTGATCTTCCTTTCGGCAGCCGATGCCAGTGAAGAAAAGATCTCGGGTCTACGGGCAGGTGCGGTGGATTACGTGACCAAACCATTCGATTTCGAGGAAGTGCGACTGCGTCTGTGCGTACATCTGCGCTCACCGGTGCACGAGGAGCTGGCGCCCCTGCCAAACATGGCCGGCAGCAGCGCCGCAGACGTCTCGCCGGCAACGGTGGGGACTTCCGTCAACAACAGCACTTTCGACGTCGTGCTGTTCGAGGCGGCGCGCCGATTGATACTGGAAAAACTCGACCAGCCGATGGGTCTGCATGCCCTGGCCGCCGCTGTGGGGAGCAATGCGCGTCGCCTCTCCGTCGCCTTCAAGCATTGCTGCGGCGTGACGGTCTTCGACTACCTGCGCGAAGAGCGTATGAAGGAGGCCAGGCGACTGCTCTCCGAAAGTACGCTGGACATCGGTGCCATTGCGCTGGCAATCGGCTACAGCAACACTGCCAACTTCTCCACGGCATTCCGGGATCGCTTCGGCATGCCACCCAGTCAGTTCCGCCGCTAGCCACTGCGATGATGTGGGCGTCACGCTGGTGCTTGTTGCCTGTCCTGTGGGCTGCGTTGGTGTGGCCCACAGCGGCCTGCTCGGCACAGGCCATCGATCTGTCCCGGTGGCAGTACGGGGAGTCCGTCACCCAGTATCTGCAATTGCTGCGGGATGAAGGGGCCACGGAGCAGTTGTCCTCCGCCATGCAAAGTCCGGAGTGGGAGAACATCAACGTCTCTGTCCTGCAGGAGGGCTATCGCGAAGGGGCCTTCTGGTTGCGTGGGCAACTGCGCAACGACAGTCCCGTCCCCGTCACGCGCTGGCTGGCCATGGGATCGGCGCGCCTGCAGGATGTGCAACTGCATCTCTCGGAACCGCTCACGGCGGGCGTCCCCGGGGCCGGACTACGCTGGCAGCCGCCACAGGTCGCCGGCACGAAGTACGCCTCTGCGCAACGCGAGGTGCAGGGCCGCACGGCCCTGTTTGCGCTGACGCTGGCACCGGGCGAGCAACGCACGATGGTGCTGCGGGTGGCCGGCAGCTCCGTGATCGAACTGGGTGTGGCGCTGTGGGATCCCGCCGTGTTCCGGGAGGAAGAAGGTCGCGAGCTGGCCATCCAGGCCTTCGTCATCGGCATCGCCCTGGTGCTGGTGACGTACGCGTTGATCCAGGGCGTGGAATGGCGCGATCGCGGTTCCGTGCTGATGGCGGTGTGGATCTGCTCGGCGCTGCTCTTCATCCTCAGCTTCCAGGGCTATCTCTACCTCTACCTGCTCCCCAGGGGTGGCATGTGGCTGGTACGCGTCCCCGTCACGCTGGGCTGCCTGACCACCCTGCTCCATCTCAGGATGAGCTATCTGCTGGTCAGCCTGGATCAGCTGCCGCGCTGGGAACGGCGCTGGAAGCGGATCTACGACGTCATGAGCGCGGCGCTCATCGTGGTGACCATATGGATCGCAGCAGGCGATTTCCGCGCCACCGCCCCGGTGGCCAATGCCATCGCCGCCACCTGCTATCTGATGTGGGCCGCATCGATGCTGCATGGCTGGCGCCACGGGCTGGACAATGCGCGCTTGCTGGCCATCTCCTTTGGCCTGGCCTGGTCGGCGATGTGGCTGAAGATGCTGGAGCTCAACGGCCTGATTGCACACGGCATCCTGCCGGACTGGCAGTTCTCCACCCTGTTCCAGCTTGGCCTGCTCGGCGTGGCCTCTACGATGGTGGTCGGGCGTGCGCTGCAACTGCATCACAAGTTCGAGCAGATGCAGTGGTCGGTGCTCTCCCTGCGCATGCGCGAACAGTTCAAGCTGGAGCAGGCGGTCAACCATCGCACCAGTGAATTGCGCGCGGCCCTGGAGGTCGCCGATCATGCCCGACATTCCAAGAATGGCTTTTTCACCAGCATCAGCCATGATCTGCGCACCCCGCTGACCTCCATCCTCGGCTTTGCCGACATGCTGCAGGCGGCCGGTGGCGAACAAGGGCGGTATGGACGCATCATCGTGCGCAGCGCCCGCCACATGCTGTCCATGATCAATGACCTCATCGACTACGCCCACGGCGACCGCATGGACCTGTCGCAACCCAGGCCCCTGTATGTGCATGGGTTGCTGCAGACCATCGGCCAGGAAGGCGCGGCCCTGGCCCGACGGCAGCACAATGACTTCAGCCTGGACGTCTCACCGGCGCTGCCACCGGTGCTCAGGATCGACGCCCCGCGGCTGCGCCGCCTCCTGGGCAACCTGCTCGACAATGCCGCCAAGTACACCCGCGAGGGCAGTATCAGGCTGGAAGTCGGCTGGCAGGCGGCGGCCGTGCGCTCCGGAACGGGCGTGATGGAAATGCGGGTCAGCGATACAGGGAGCGGCATTCCCTTACACTATCAGGCAAGCGTGTTCGAGCCTTTCGAACGGGCCGGGGCCGACCGCTCGCAACCCGGCCTCGGCATGGGGCTGGCCCTGGTACGTCAATGGATACAGCAGATGGACGGGCAGATCGCCTTGCAAAGCCAGCCCGGTCAAGGCACTGTCCTGACCTTGCAGTTGCCGGTCGCCCTGGCGGACGAACAGGACATTGCCCGTGACGACTGCCGCGAAGACAGCAACACGCATCCCCTCATCGATGGAACTGGTCGCCGGCTGCTGGTGGTGGAGGACAGTTCCGACATCGCCGACCTGCTGGTAGAGCAACTGGAAATGCTGGCCTTCGAGGTGGAACTGTATGCAGACGGCGAAAGCGCCGTCGCACGCATCATGCAGACCGACAAACCCGCCCCGGCGCTGGTGCTGACCGACTACCTGCTACCCGTTGCAAAGGGAGGCGAGGTCCTGCGGGCCACCCGCCAGCATCTGCCGGGCGTGCCGGTGCTGTTGCTGTCGGCAACCCTGCGGCCGCCAACAGATCGACCCGATGACCTGGCATTCGACGCCTGCCTGCTCAAGCCGGTCAACTTCATGGAATTGCAGGAAACCCTGGCACGCCTGCTGGGCCTGCCGCTGCCGCAGCTGGGCGCGGCGCTGGCAGGAACGGTTGCAGCGGTCGGCACCGTCGCAGCCGTTGCAGCAACCAGCGAGACGACCGGGGACACTGCCGGACAGGGCCCACTGCCGCCACAGGAAAGCCTGCAGCAGGCACGTGTGTTGATCGACAGTGGTGCGGTCTCGGATTTGCTGGACTGGGGCGATGCGCTACTGCAGCAGCATCCACAGTGTGCCGGGTTCCAGTCCAGGGTGGGTCAATTGCTGCGTGAGGGTGACCTGTTCGCCGTGGAAGCCCTGGTCAATACAGCGCTCGAAGCAGTGCGGGCCGGGAAATGAGGATGTGTCTTGAGTCCTCGCCGGATGCGCTTACGCAGGGCCGCTCATTCGCCGCCACCCGCGCTGCCGGCCTCCACCGGCATGGCAGGCCGGTCGCCGCTACGCGCCAGTTCGGCATTGCGCACATTGATCTGATACTGCAGCTCGGCGTGTTCATAGGCCAGTTGCTCCTTGGGCGAGCGGCTGCAGGCCCCCAGCGTCAATACCGAGGCACTCAGGAGAAGTAGCAGGAGGGAGGCAGGACGGGGCATGTGGATGGTCTCCATCGTTATATTTCTGTCCGGCAATATACTCCTCACCAATCCTCATCGCAAGCGCGGCCGTAAGAGACCAGCTGTTTGCTTCAACCCCGGGCCGCGATCCAGTCCCAGGTATCGGCGGCCGCCATGGGACGGGCGATACCGTACCCCTGCCCATATTCGCAGCCCAGGTGCTGCAGGATGCGCCGGCATTTCTCGGTCTCAAGACCCTCGGCCACGACCGCAAATCCCAGCTTCTGGCCCAGATGGATCATCGACGGCACGATCTGCTGGTCGGAGTAATTGCTCTCCATGGTGCGGATGAAGGACTGGTCGATCTTGAGATAGTCGGCGGGGATGTTCTTGAGATAGCTCAGGTTGCTGAAGCCGGCGCCGAAATCGTCGATGGCCACCTTCACCCCCAGCCGCTTGATTTCCTGGATCTTGCCGTAGAGCTTTTCCGGATTCTTGCTCATCGCGCTCTCCGTGAACTCGATCTCGATCAGGCCGGCAGGAAGACGATGCCGCTGCAGTTGCGCAGCCAGCGCATGCACCAGATCGTCGTTGTCGAAGTCGCGTGCCGACACGTTGATGGCCACTGCAATGGCACGGCCCTGGCGCATCCAGGCTGCAGCCTGCTCGATGCCGTGCTGCAGGACCCACAGGGTGACCTGGCGGATCAGGGCAGTCTTTTCCGCCAGCGGGATGAACAGGCCCGGCGAGATCGGCCCATGCACCGGATGGCGCCAGCGCAGCAGCGCCTCCACCCCGGCGCACTGGCCTGACATCAGCGCCACCTTGGGCTGGAACTCCAGCCACAGTTCATCGGTGGCCAGCAGTGCCCCCGGGATGGCCGACAGCAGTTCGAAGGAATGCTTCTGCATGCGCCCCAGCGGCTGTTCGTAGTGACACTGCAGGCTGCCGCATTCCCGCGCCACGTCAATGGCGGTCAGCAGCGCCGGTACCAATTCATTGTCGTCCGCGCACTGCGACATCGGCACGATCCCCACCGAGATGTCCAGATGATGCGGAATCCCCTGATGCGCCACGGTCGCAGCGAAGGCCTCCTCGATCTGCTCGGCCTGGGCCTGCCAGACGTCACGCCGCTCCAGATAGGCAAAGCTGGTGGTACCGATGCGATAGAGCGCGATGCCCCCCAGCGCCTGGCGCAGGCGTTCCTTGGCTTCGATCAGGAAGCCTTCCACGTAATCCCAGCCGAGCGCCTTGATCATGTCGGCCAGATAGACGTGCTCGCACACCTCCACCGCCACCGCCGTGAGCTTGTCGAGCGGGCCGTCGACGCTGCGCAAGGTCTGCAGGTCGCCTACCAGGCGGCTGCGATTGGGCAGCGATGTCAGGCTGTCGACATAGCTGGCGTCGCGCAGGATTTCCAGCCGCGCCATCACGATGGCCGCCAGCCGCTGCAGGGTGGCCGCTTCCTCGTCGCTGAACTGCTGGCGCGGCGACTTGCCGATCACGCACAGCGTGCCCAGGTACAGGCCTTCCCTGGTCCGCAGCGAAGCCCCTGCATAGAAGCGGATGCCCGGCTCGCCGGTGACCAGCGGATTGTCTGCAAAGCGTGGGTCATGGCAGGCATCCAGTACCACCATCACCTGGTCCTGCTCGATGACGTGGCTGCAGAAGGATTGCGAACGCGGCGTGGACTGCGCCTGCAGCCCGTGCCGGGACTTGAACCATTGACGGTTCTCCGCCACCAGCGAGACCAGCGCGATCTCAGTCTGGAACAGCCTGGCGGCCAGGTCGGTGACCAGGTCGCACAGTGCATCGGGCTGGCTGTCGAGCACACAATAACTGTCCAGCACGGCCAGGCGCCGCTGTTCTTTTTCGGACGGCACGCGCAGTGCGCCGTCCAGTCTCAGGATATCGGCATGCATCGCTGGCTTAGAAGGTGACCCATTCATCGGTGCCGCCAGCCAGTTGGCGGGCGGGCAGCGGTGTGCTCAGGCGCGGTTCACGCGGGGTGCGCGGCACAGTGTGGCTGGCAGTGCGCGCTGCAGTGCTGCCGAGGCTGCGCGGGGCCGCCAGCGTATCCTTGGCCACCAACGGCGCTGCCTCTTCCTGCACCTGGGCGGCATCGATACGGAACACACTCACCGCCTGGGCCAGCTCCTGGGCCTGCTGTTGCAGCGATTGCGAGGCTGCCGCCGCTTCTTCCACCAGCGCCGCATTCTGCTGCGTCACCTGGTCCATCTGGCCCACCGCCTGGCTGACCTGCTCGATGCCGGAACGCTGCTCCTCACCAGCGGCACTGATCTCGCTGATCATGTTGCTCACCCGCTGCACGCTCTGGACGATCTCGCGCATGGTGTCACCGGCCTCGTTGACCAGCACGCTGCCGGATTCGACCTTGGCGACCGAATCACTGATGAGGGCCTTGATCTCCTTGGCCGCTGCGGCCGAACGCTGCGCCAGGCTGCGCACCTCAGTGGCCACCACGGCAAAGCCGCGCCCCTGCTCGCCGGCGCGCGCCGCTTCCACGGCCGCGTTGAGCGCCAGGATATTGGTCTGGAAGGCGATACCATCGATCACGCTGATGATGTCGACAATCTTGCGCGAGGAGGCATTGATGTCTTCCATCGTCTCCACCACCCGGTTGACCACGCCACCGCCGCTGCTGGCGATATCCGAGGCGGCCTGCGCCATGCGGTTGGCCTCGCGGGCATTGGCTGTGTTCTGCTGCACCGTGGAGGTCAGCTCTTCCATCGAGGAAGCGGTCTCCTCCAGCGAGCTGGCCTGCTGCTCGGTGCGCGAGGACAGGTCCAGGTTGCCGCTGGCGATCTGCGAGGATGCAGTGGCGATCATGTCGGTCCCCCGGCGCACACCGGAGACGATGCCCACCAGACTGGCGTTCATCTCCTTGAGGGCGGCCAGCAGTTCGCCGGTTTCATCCCGCGAGTTCACCTGGATGCGCGCCGTCAGGTCACCACCGGCCACCTGACGTGCCAGGCGCACGGCCGTGGCCAGCGGGCGGGTGATGTTGTTGGACAACCACCAGGCCAGCAGCATCGCCAGCACCACCGAAATGACACCGCCACCGATGAGGGTGTTGCCGGTCACCGCCTTCAGGCTGGCGGCTTCCTCAGCGCGGGTACTCAGCAGGGACGATTCGGCGCGGTCCATCTCGCCCAGCAGGGTGCGCATGCGATCCATCTCGGTCTTGCCTTTGCCGGCCTGCTCAAAGTTCACCACGGCGGCCATCTGTTCACGGCCGTCACGCACCGCGCGCCTCAGTGCGATGGCCGGGTCGATGGCCGACGCCAGCCAGCGCCCTTCGGCCTCACTGATCTGCTGCAGGCGCTGCTGCTGGGCCGCATTGTCGGCGGTCAGTTCACGGGCCTTGGCCAGATACTGCTTGAAACTGGCGTTGCCGAGCTGGTAGGGCTCCAGCGAAGCGTCGTTACCGGTCAGGGAAAAGCCACGCTGGCCGGTCTCGATGTTGATCAGGCTTTCCATCATGCCTTGTACCTGGTCGCGCACATCGTAGGTATGCACGTTCCATTCATTGGCCGTCCCCAAGCGGGCGAAGTTGGCGTAGGCCACACTGACCAGGATCACCAGGATGGCGGCCACCATGCCAAAACCGATATACAGGCGCGTGCCGATTTTCAGGTCAGAGAGTTTCATGTTCATTTTTCCGTTGAGACAGACAAGGTTCCTGAAGAGACGGCGCCCTGCAGAAGGCCGGCGCCGCTTGCTTTTTTATTTTTCACGTTCACAATCCTGCAAATGCGTGACATACTGATAAAAATCACCAAAACAAACACGCATCTTTCGGTGCATTTGCACATAAATTCAAAATGCAACGGATTTGAACGGATAACCCGGAAAAATATCCCTGTTTCTTCAAATTATTTTTGATTACCAAAAACACAATGGATCATGTCACCCCTCAACCCGACGACCTGACCGATCTCCCCCTGCTACGGCCCGGTGCCGTGGCGCGGCAACTGGGCATGTCAGTGGAGACCCTGCGCGCCTGGGAGCATCGCTACGGCATTACTTCCTCACAGCACAGCGGCGGTGGTCAGCGCCTCTATTCGCAGGACGACCTGCAACGACTGGGCTGGATCAAGCGGCTGGTCGACGCCGGGCACCGGATCGGCAAGCTGGCCGCCCTGTCACCACAGGAGCTGGAGTCGCTGACCCAGAGCTTGCCGGGCAGGGAGACACCCGCCAGCGATCTGGGCGCAGCAATGCCGGCATCGAAGCGACTGGCCGTGGTCGGTCCCTGGATTTCCACCAAGGCTGGCAGAGAGGCACTGGTGCGACAGCATTTCACGATCACCGCAGCCGTCGAGTCGCTGGATCAACTGGACCTGCGCGGCGTGGAGAGCGACATGCTGGTGCTGGAGAGCGCGGTGCTGGAGAGCGACCTGGACCTGCGACTGAACGATCTGCGGCACGCCCTGGCCCAGGTACCGGTACTGATCCTGTACCGTTTCGGCTCGGCGGAGGTGGTGGCGCGCCTGGAACAGGCCGGTCATCGACTGCTGCGCAAACCCATGGATGGCCTTGACGCCGACTGGCTGGGCAACCATATCCAGCGCATCGAACTGCCGGCCACGGCCACCTCACCCGAGGATGAAGCCAGCGTACCGCCACCGCGTTTCAGCGAGAGCGACCTGGCCCATATCTCCGAGGCATCCGACCGCATGCAGTGCGAATGCCCGCGCCACCTGGCCGAGCTGTTGACCGCCCTGGCCGGCTTCGAGCGCTACAGCCGCCAGTGCGAAGATGAATCGGACGAAGAAGCAGCGCTGCACCGGTCGCTCTGCATTGCGGCCGGACGCGCCCGTCTGCCACTGGAAGAAGCCCTGCAGCGTCTGACCCAGGTGAAGGGCATCACCCTGCCGTAGTACCTGGGGATAAAAAAAAGCGCGCCCGACGGGCGCGCTGTTGGAACTGCAAGGTGCCAAGCGCTCGGAAATCAGAACTGCTCCCAATCCCCTTCGGCTGCAGCAACCGCCGCCCCCTTTGCCGGTGCCGGTGCCGGTGCCGGTGCCGGTGCCGGTGCCGGCGTCGCCGGCAAGGCCTTGGCCACGGCCGGATTGCTCCTGGCCTGCGGTTTGCGCGGCAAGGCCGGCGCACGCGGCGAGATATCCACGCTGCGCGCCGGCGCCATATTGACCGCACCAGCGGCTGGACTGCGTGCCACTTCACCGCTGCTCAACCGGAAGATGCTGACGGTCTCGCACAGACGGCCGGACTGCTCCTGCAGCGATTGCGCGGCCGCAGCCGCCTGCTCCACCAGGGCCGCGTTCTGCTGGGTCGTTTCATCCATCTGGACGATGGCCTGGTTGATCTGTTCGATGCCATCGCTCTGCTCACCACTGGCGGCGGTGATTTCGGCCACCACGTCGGTCACCCGCTTGACGCTGGCCACCACCTCGCTCATGGTCGAACCGGCCTGCTCCACAAGGCGACTGCCGCTCTCAACGCGCTCCACCGATGCGTCGATGAGGCCCTTGATCTCCTTGGCCGCCGCCGCGCTGCGCTGAGCCAGCGTGCGCACCTCCGAAGCCACCACCGCAAACCCGCGCCCCTGCTCACCGGCCCGTGCCGCTTCCACCGCCGCATTCAAGGCCAGGATATTGGTCTGGAATGCAATGCCATCGATCACGCTGATGATGTCCACGATCTTGCGCGAGGCATCGTTGATCTCGCCCATGGTCTGCACCACCTCCCCCACCACACTGCCACCCTGGATCGCCACGGCCGACGCGCTCTCCGCCAGCGTATTGGCCTGGCGCGCATTGTCGGCGTTCTGCCTGACGGTGGAAGTCAGTTCCTCCATGGCCGAGGCCGTCTCCTCCAGTGCGCCGGCCTGCTGCTCGGTGCGCGACGACAGATCGAAGTTGCCAGTGGCGATCTCGGCCGAAGCGGTATTGATGGTGTCGCTACCCTGGCGCACTTCGGTGACGATGCGATGCAGGTTGTTATTCATGGCCTTCAGCGACGCCAGCAACGCCCCGGTCTCATCGCGGGAGGTGGCATGGATCTGCACGGTCAGGTCGCCTGCCGCCACTGCGGTGGCCACTTCCACAGCCTGATTGAGCGGCCGCGTGATGGAACGCGTGATCAGCACCGCACACAGCACCGACAGGATGACGGCGGCCACCGACAGCAACAGCATGATGTTGACCGCCATGGCGGAGGCGGCATTGGCACGCTCCACGCTCCGATCCATGAGCTCGGCCTGGAAAGTGGTCATGGCCTTGAGCGCAGCGAAATACTTGTCCTGCACCGGGATGGTCTGATCGAACAACTGGGTGGTCGCCTCATCCCTCTTCTGTTGCAGGATCAGCTCGACGACCTTCTTGCGCTCGCGCGTGTAATCGTCGCGCGACTGCTTGAGCGCATCGATCAATTCACGCCCACGCGGCGTGTTGATCAGCTTGTCCATCTGCGCCATGTGCTGGCCGACTTCAGCCGTATTGAGCTCGACCCGGTCGAGGTATTTCCTGGCCTCCTCCGGGTTGCGCGCCAGGATGGCATTGCGCAGGCTGCGTGCGGCGGTATTGATCTTGTCGCTCATCTGGGCGCCGATGGCGACCTTGACGTAGCGGTCGTTGACGATCTCCGCCGTGGCGGCACTCACGGTCCACAGGTTCTTGATGCCCACCCCGGCGATGACACACATCACCACGATCAGCGCCGCAAAGCAGGCGCCGAGCCGAACGCTGATCCTGATATCCGTGATTTTCATGTTGACTCCCCCTTGTATGAATACTTCAGCTCCCAAACCACCCTGAATCTGCTTATCCGGGCTCCCTCTCGCATCCGGAATCCCCCAACTATAAACGATTTATTTATTAAATTCGATAAATACAGCAAGAGCGTTGGATTTTGATCTCGCGCGACTCTCATGTCATGAAAAGATGACATCGATGCTGCGAGGAACGATGATCTTTTCCCGCCGAAATACGCCACAACAAGCCGCAAACCCGCTATCTAAGCGATAAGCATTCGCGCCCGCAAAACAACAGGGCATTTAATGCACATCAAATACACCCTCCTTTTTCGTGCACAAAGCATTGCAAAAAAGGAAATAAAAGCACGAATGCGCTAAAATACAATTGGTTAATTTGATTAATTTGATTTCAAGTTGACATGATTGACCCGTTGTCACCGCGGAGAAACGCCATGCCCCTCAAACGTCTCAACAACAAGGTCAGGATCACGTCCATCGTGCTGGCCATCCTGGGCAGTGCCATGTTCGGCTATGCCTTGCTCAACGGCAGCCTGGCCGGACGCCAGGCGGCGCTCAAGTCGGGGCAGACGGCCACCATGAATATCGCCACCGGTCTTGCCACCCAGGTCAATCTCAGTGTTCGCGCCGCCGACCTGCTGCTGCAGGAAATCGCCGCACTGGACAACAACAATCCGCTGGATCGGCGTGACATGCGCAAGCTGGTGGAGGAATTGCTCAATCGACAGAGCCGCCTCTTTCCCGAGATGGACACCCTGCTGGTCATCGACGAGCAAGGTCGCGTCCTGCAACGCTGGCCGGCTGGCGACAATATGTCCGCCACAGCCCTCTCAGCCAGTCCCGACGGGCCGGCATCGATCTCGGAAGGCGGATTGAAGATCGGCGCGCCGATGATCAGCCGCGTCACCGGTCACTGGGTGATCCCGCTGGCCCGCACGCGCATGCGTCAGGGCAAGCCTGCCGGAGAATTCCGGCTGGGCGTCAGTCTGGAGCATTTCCAGCGTCTCTTCGACGAGGTGAATATCGGGGCACAAGGCTCGCTGCTACTGGGTAGCCGCGACGGCGTGATGCTGCTGCGCCGTCCCTATGGCGAACAGTTCCTCGGCAAGAACATGGTGGAGTTGCCGCTCTACCGGGATCACGTACGCCAACGCTCCTCCGGCTGGGCCGACATCAATTCGATGCAGGACGGCATACGACGGCTGCATTACGTCACGGGGGTGCCGGACTATCCGCTCTTCGTCAGCGCCGCCCTGGCCCACGACGAGATGCTGGCCGACTGGCACGCCGCCCAGGCTTCACAACTGCTGGTGATCGTCGCCGCGGCCCTGATCATCGGTCTGCTGACCGCCTACCTGCTGCGCGTGGTCCGCATGCGCGATCGCGCCGAGGATGAAATCGAAAAGAAGAACCTGTCCCTCAAGCTGCTCACCGAGAACCTGCGCGCCCAGGCCATGCTGGATGGCATGACCGGCATTCCCAACCGGCGCTACCTGGATGAACAGCTGCAACTGGTGATGCGCAATGCCAGCCGCAGCAAGAGCGCGCTGTCACTGGTGATGCTGGATGTGGATTACTTCAAGAAGTACAACGACCTCTATGGCCACATCCAGGGCGACTACTGCCTGCAGGACATCGCCCGCACACTGCAGACTGCGCAGCGCCGGCAAGGCGACCTGGCGGCCCGTTATGGGGGAGAGGAATTTGCCATCCTGCTGCCCGATACCGACCTTGCCGGAGCGCACAGGATTGCGCAGAAGGTGGTGGACGCTGTCAGGGCGCTGGCGATCCCGCATGAAGGCAACGCCCATGGCGTGGTCACCATCAGTGCGGGTGTGTACACCTGCGTGCCGCGTCCGCAGACCCGCATCGAGGACATCTTCGCCGGCGCCGACCGGGCGCTGTACCGGGCCAAGGACGATGGACGCGACCGCGTTGCGGATTACCAGGCGCCTCACACGGTGGTCAGTGGCAAGGCCGGGCAGGATGGGCGGTCCGGGGATGCCTCGGCCTGACGCCTGACGTCGATGGCAAGGCGACCGGCACAGGCATCAGCAAAGGCCGCGGCCTCAGCCGATCCGGGCCGGACTCAGGGCGTCGGCCTGCACGCCGAAGCGGGCGATATGCTCCGGTATCGACTGGCCGCGCACCAGTGCCGCATAGGCTTCGCCGGCCGCGGGGGCGGACTGGATGCCATAGCCGCCCTGCCCGGCCGCCCAGAAGAAGCCCGGCAGTTGTGCATCGTAGCCACCGACGAAGCTGCCATCGGCCACAAAGGAACGCAGACCGGCCCAGACATGCGCAGGCCGGCGGATTTCCAGGGTGGTGCCGTTCTGGATATGGTCGATGGCAATGGCGATATCCAGTTCTTCGGCCTGCACATCCTGCGGCGGCACCGGATCGGCATTGGCCGGGGACCCCAGCAGCAGGCCGGCGTCGGGCTTGATGTAGAACGCCTGGTCCACCGGCATGAACATCGGCCAGTGGGCGCTGTCAGGCGGCGCCGCAAAGGTAAAGGCAGAACGACGGCAGGGTTGCAGACCGATGCTGGCGGCTCCGGCCAGACTGCCGATCTGATCGGCCCAGGCACCGGCGGCATTGATGACCACCCCGGCACGCAACGGCCCCTGGGAGGTGCCGACCTGCCACTCCTGCGCAGCCTCGTCGCGCACAATGGCCTGCACCTCGGCATGGCACAGCAGCCGGGCACCGGCCGCGCGCGCACCGCGCAGGAAACCCTGGTGCAGGGCATGCACGTCGATGTCGCTGGCATCTTCCTCATAGACCGCGCCGATCAGGTCTTCCCCGCGCAGCACTGGCACCATCGCCAGGGTCTGCTCGCGATCCAGACGCTGTACCTTGTCCGATACCGAGCGCACCAGCGCTTCGTGCTCATCCAGCTCGGCCTGCAGGGCCGCACCGGCATAGAACAGCGCACCACGCGGCGTGAGCAAGGGGTGTTCGGCAAAGCCCTCGGGCGGGTGGTCGAAAAAGGCACGACTGGCGCAGGTCAGCGCCCGCACCTGCGGCGGCCCGTAGCTTTCCATGTAGAGCGCGGCCGAGCGGCCGGTGCTGTGATAGCCCGGCTGCGACTCGCGCTCCAGCAGCAGCACGCTGCCATGCGGCGCCAGCCAGTAGGCGATGGAAGCGCCGGCAATGCCGGCACCGATGATGAGGTAGTCCACCCGCTCTGCTGCGCTCATGCTCATGCTCCCGGCGATTGATCAGAGCGCGGCCACGACGGCCACTTCCACATCCAGCCCCGGCAGCATCAGCAGCGCCTGCACGCAGGCCCGCGTGGGTGCATGGCCGGCCGGCACCCAGGCTTCCCACACCGCATTGAAGGCGGCGAAATGATCCGGGCTGGACAGCCACACATTGGCCGAGACGATCTGCTCGCGAGAGATGCCCTGCGCCTGCAACTGCGCATCGATCTTGGCCAGCACTTCGCTGGCCTGCTGCGGGATGGGTGCGCCGGCGTTGTCCGGCACCTGGCCGGAGACGAAGGCGAAGCCGTTGGCGATGACCAGCTGGCTCATGCGGGCATTGGTGTTGAAGCGTTGGATAGGGTTCATGTTTGCGCTAATCGTATAAAAAATAAGGTTTCACCAAGATCAGAAAGACACTCACCGTTTGTGCTGGGTAGCGCCTTCGATACGGCCCTGACGGGCCTACTCGGTCCGAACGGTTTCAGATTGATTGGTCACTGCAGCTCAAACGGCAGGGCCACCCGCCGCACCGGCTGCCTGCCCCTCGAAGATAGGCGGATGCGTGACGATGGACTTCAGCGGCGCCTGCACCGTCTTCAGTTGGGCGATATCGGGACGTGGCCGGCGCAGCGCGACGTCGCCGTCGAAGGCCTGCTCCAGCGCCGCCGCACAGCCCAGCAGGCGCGCATCGCCCCGGAACGGACCGGTGACTTGCAAGCCGAAGGGCATGCCGCGATGGTCGCGTCCGCACGGCAGCGAGATCGAGGGATTGGTCGCCAGCGTGACCACATAGGTCAGGCCCAACCAGCGATAGTAATTTTCCAGCGCTACGCCATTGACCTCCTTCAGGTACAGCTCGCTCCAGGGGAAAGGCGAGACCGGCGTGGTCGGCGAGACGATCAGGTCGTAGCGCTCGTAGAGCTGCTGGAAGCGCCGGAAGATACGGGTCTGCTCGCCCTGCGCCCAGGCGCAATCGGACAGGCTCATGGCCGCGCCCATCTCGTAGTTGGCGCGGGTGTTGGGGCCCAGCGACGACGGGTCGCGCCGGTAGGCGGCCTCGAAGCCGGCCACGAAGGCCTCGGCCCGGATCACGTCGAAGGCGCGGTGCGCTTCGCCCATGTCCACCTGCACCGGCTCGCACACCTTCACCAGACCGGCGATGGCGGCGATCTTGTCGCGGAATACCTGGCGGATGCCGTCATCGACCTCGCACACGCCAAAGTCCTCGGTATAGCCGATCCGCAATTGCGCCAGGTCGATCTCCGGCAAGGCCGCAAACTCGCTGTCGCTGACCGCATAGCCCAGCGGATCGCTGGCATGCAGACCGATGGTGGCGCGCAGTTGCAGCACCGTATCGGCAACATCACGGCCCATGGGACCGACCACCGAGATCGGCGTCCATCCCAGGATCTTGCGCTCGCTTGGCACCAGTCCCGGAGAAGGACGGAAGCCCACCACGCCACACTTGGCCGCAGGGATGCGCAGCGAGCCGCCGGTATCCGAACCCGAACACAGCGGCAGCAGATCGGTCGCCAGCGCCGCAGCCGAACCGCCTGAGGAACCACCGGCATTCAACAGCGGATTGAACGGGTTGCCGGTGGCGCCCCACACCGTATTGCGACTGTTGGCACCGGCCCCCATCTCCGGCACGTTGGTCTTGCCGGCGACGATCGCCCCGGCTGCACGCAGGCGTGCCACCAGTGCGTTATCGCGCTCCGGCACATTGCCGCGATAGAGTGGCGAGCCGTAGGTGGTCAACAGGCCTGCGGTTTCTTCCAGGTCCTTGATGCCGATCGGCAGACCGTGCAGCAGGCCCAGCGGCAGGCCGTCCATGACGGCCTGCTCGGCGGCGCGTGCTTCGACCCGGGCGCGCTCGAAGCAGGTGGCGGTGACGGCATTGATGTGCGGATTGATGGTCTCGATGCGGGCGATGCAGGCTTCCAGCAATTCAACCGGGGACAATTGCCGGCTGCCGATCAGCCGGCGCAGTTCGACCGCGCTTTTTTCGACGATGTTATCTTGCATGCTTTTCCCTTGGTTTGGTTCAGGCCGGCTGCATCTGGCCGGCGGTCTTGGTGGTGCGGATGAACAGGCTCACCAGCACCGAGAACAGGGCCGCCGCGATCAGGAAGCCGAAGGCGTAGTCATAGTTGGCGAAGGCGCTGACCAGGAAGCCGATCACCAGCGGCGAGATGAAGCCGGCCATCTGACCACCCAGGTTGACCATGCCCACGCCGCTGCCCACCAGTTGCGCCTGCAGCATCTTGGTCGGCAGCGCGATGCAGGTGGCCAGCACGAAGGACTTGAAGAAGTAGGCCAGGCATTGCCAGGCGATCACACCCTCGACCGTGGCGGCGGTGTACATGCAATAGACGAACACCGCCGTCAGCAGAGAACTGGCGATCAGCAGGATCTTCTCGCGGCCGTCGAAGAAGCGCACCATCACCCAGCCGCCGATGGCGGTAGACAGGCCGGCCATGATGTAGGGCAAGGGCAGCAAGAGGCCGACCGCCTTCAGGTTCAGGCCGCGCACGGTCATCAGGTAGGTCGGCATCCAGCTGTCCAGGCCCTTGTTGATGATGGACAGGCCAAACCACACCGCCACGATCTGCCACATCAGCGGCATCTGCAGCAGCGCCTTGAAGGCGGCCTTGTTGATGGCCTTGCTGCCCGCCGCGCCATGGCGTACCGGACGCACGCAGAACCAGTACACCAGCGCAAACACCAGACCGGCGATACCGATGGTATGGAACACGGCCCGCCAGCCGAAATGCAGGATCAGCGGCGCAATCAGCAGCGGCGCCAGCATGCTGCCCACATAGTTGGACGACATCAGCAGCGAAGACATCTTGGGCCGTTCCTCGCGGGTGAAATGCTCGGCCACACCCTTCACGCTGGCCGCCGGGAAGGCGCCCTCGCCCATGCCGAACACGAAGCGGATCACCACCAGGCTGGTGATGGACCAGGCCATGCCGGTCACGCCCGTGAAGAGCGACCACAGCAGGATGGAGATGACAATCACCGGGCGCGAACCAAAGCGGTCGGCCAGCCAGCCGCCCGGCAGTTGCAGCAATGAATAACCGAGGAAGAAACTCGACAGCAGCACGCCCAGTTCGGCCGGCTTCAGCTGGAACTCGCCAGCGATCTGCGTGGCCGCGAAGGTGATCGCCGCGCGATCGATGTAGGAGACGCACCAGCCCAGATACAGCAAGACCAGCACCAGGTATTTGTACTTGCCCTTCGTTACTGCAGCATCCATGAAGCATTCCCTTCCGGCATGACGACGGTCGCACGCCGTCGATTCGTGGATTCATCCTAAGCCGGCCCATGGTTTGCCACAAGTACAAGTTTTCGAATAACTGATTGCCGAATCGGCAAACCGATCTACAATCGTGGCATGTCCATCATCCATACCCGCGTGCTGCAGGAGACTGCGGTGCGCTACTTCCTCGAAGTCGTGCGGCGCGGCTCCATCACCGAGGCCGCCAACACGCTCAATGTCGCCTCCTCGGCCATCAGCCGCCAGATTGCACGGCTGGAGGCGGAGCTGGACACGCCTCTGTTCGAGCGCGTTTCACGCGGCATGCGCCCCAATGCCGCCGGCGAATTGCTGGCCGCGCATGCCTTGCGCATGCAGCTGGAGGCCGACCGCATCGGCAATGAACTGGCGGCCCTGAAGGGATTGCGGCGCGGTGAGGTCAAACTGGCCACCACCGAGGGTTTTGCGCTGGAGTTCGTGCCGGCCGCCATCGAGCATTTCTGCCGCCAGCACAAGGGCATACGCTTCCAGCTGACGGTGGGCAATGCGGTGCATGTGGCGCAGCAGATCCGCGAAGGCGCGGTCGATCTGGGCCTGACCTTCACCATGGCACCGGACCCCGACATCAAGGTCGAGTTTGCCCAGCGCGCGCCGATCATGGCGGTGATGCGACCGGACCACGAACTGGCCCATCGGCGCCAGGTCACGCTCTCGGAACTGGCGCCCTACCCGCTGGCCATGCCGCAGAAGAACATCACCATGCGCCGCCTGATCGACGCCTGCTGCAGCCGTCGCAACGTGCTGCTGGAACCGACCATGGCGGCCGATTCCATCAGCGCCCTGCTGTGCTTCGTGATGTCGGGCAATGGCATCGGCTTCTCGGCGGCGCTGCCCATCCGCAGGCTGGTGCGCGAGGGGCAACTGGTGGCACTGCCGATCCGCGACAAGGACATGAACACCCTGCAACTGGAAATCCAGTCCCTGGCCGGGCGTACCCTGCCCGATGCGGCCCGGGCCTTTCTGAACACCCTCATTGCGCGTGCCAGCACTCCGCATGCCGGCTCCTGACCGGCCTAGGCTTCTTCCGGCTCCAGAGCACTGGCACCTTGCAGCACCAGTAGCGGCGCCAGGTGGAAGGAGCGCTCCAGGCGTGCCTGCGGATCTTCCATGTGCTCGGCGACGACGCCCATGCAGGCCGCCACCAGGCAATGCGCCACATCGATGGGCGTCAATCCGCGCCGCAGCTCGCCCCTCTCGTAGGCGATATTGAGCACTGCCGTGAGGTGATCCAGCGCCCGCAGGCTCAGGATTTCCAGACGGTCACCCAGTTCCTCGGGCAATTCGGGCGTGCCGCGATAACGCAACACGACTTCCATGCGCCGCCGCTGGCGGACATCACGCAGGCAATCCAGCATCTTCAGCCACAGCACCTCGCGCAGCAGGAGCAGCGGCTGGTCGCTCTGGCGATAGACCGCCAGCTCGCCACCGATGTCGAAAGGCCAGACCATGTCTTCGAAGACCGCCTTGACCAGTGCCGTCTTGTCGGGAAAGTGCCAGTAAACCGCCCCGCGGGTGAAGGCTACGCTGGCGGCTACGTGTTCCAGCGTGGTGGCCCGTACGCCGCGCCGGGCGAACGCCGCCAGCGCGGCGTCGAGCAGGATGGCGCGGGTCCGGTCGGCACGCGAGGTCATGGTGCAGCGGTGGCAAGGTCGCTGGCCACCGGCGTTCCTGTGCGCTCTACCCAGCCTCCACCCAGGGTCTTGTAGAAGGTCACCAGGTTGGTCCAGCGCGATAGCTGCGTGCCGATCAGGGTCTTCTGCGCTGAATACAGCGTGCGCTGTGAATCCAGCAGGGTCAGGTAGCTATCCACCCCGCTGTTGAAGCGCGCCTGCGAGAGCCGGTACGCCTCCCCGCTGGCCTCGACCAGTGCTTCCTGGGCCTGCAGCTGGCGGCCCAGGGTATTGCGCTGGGCCAGGGCGTCGGAGACTTCCTGGAACGCGGTCTGGATGGCTTTCTCGTATTGCGCCACGCTGATATCGCGGCTGACGGTGGCGATGTCGAGGTTGGCCCGGTTGGCGCCCCCATCGAAGATCGGCAACGAAATCTGCGGCACGAAACTCCAGGAACCCGAACCGCCCTTGAACAGCCCTGCCAGGCGCGCGCTGGCGGTGCCGGCGTCGGCAGTCAGGCTGATGCTGGGATAGAAGGCCGCGCGCGCAGCGCCGATATTGGCATTGGCCGCACGCAGGTTGCGCTCGGCTTCGACGATGTCGGCCCGCCGCTGCAACAGTTCGGAGGGCAACCCCGGCGGGATGGTCGCCAGCGGACTGGCGGCGGCCAGTGCCGTATCCGGCAAGCCGTTGGGCAGCAGGCGTTGCGGCAGGTCCTTGCCGACCAGCAGCACCAGGGCATTACGGTCCTGATCGACCTGGGCGGTGTAGCTTTCCGCGTCCACCCGCGCACTCTCCACGCTGGTCTGCGCCTGGCGCAAGGTCAGCGCCGAGGCCGAGCCCAGTTCGGCACTACGCTGCGTGAGCGCATAGCTGCTGCTCTGGCTGGCCAGCGTGTCCTTGGCCAGGCGCAGCCGGTCCTGGTCGGACGCCAGCGTCAGCCAGGCCGTGGCGACTTCAGCGATCAGACTGATCTGGGTACTGCGTCGCGCCTCGGCGGTGGACAGGAAAGATTGCAGCGCCTGCTCCTTGAGGCTGCGTACGCGTCCGAACAGGTCCAGCTCATAGGCACTGAAACCCAGCGTGGCGGTATAGCTGCGCGCCGTCAGCGCGCGGCCGGTAGCAGAAAGATCGGCTGGCGTGCGGCTGGCCGATTCGCTGGTGGCGGCATTGATGGTCGGGAACAACGCCGCCCGCTCCACACCATATTGCGCACGGGCCTTTTCGATATTAAGTACCGCCACGCGCAGGTCGCGGTTGTTGGCCAGGGCCAGTGCGATCACCTCTTGCAACGCGGGATCGGTGAAGACGTCACGCCAGCCGATATCGGCCACGGCGGTGGTGGCGGTGGTGGCGGTGGTGGCGGTGGTGGCGGTGGTGGTGGTGGTGGCGGTGGTGGTGGTGGTGGCCGCGCCGGTATCACCCGAGAAGTGCGCGGCCACCGGTGCTGCCGGCCGCTGGTAGTCCGGCATCAGGGTGCAGCCGCCCAGCAGCATGGCCACCAGCAAAGGCGTCATCAGTACACGGAAAGGGCGTGCGGTGTGCGGGGTCAGGGAAGGTGTCATGTCAGTGCTCCGGAGAGATCGCGGCCTGGGCCTGCGACACGGGGGAAGGCTTGCGGGCGAACAGCTTCATGATGATCACGAAGAACAGCGGCACGAAGAAGATCGCCAGTACCGTGCCGGAGAGCATGCCCCCGATCACGGCCGTACCCAGCGCATGCTGTGCGCCGGCACCGGCGCCACTGCCCAGCACCAGCGGCAGCACGCCCAGGATGAAGGCCATCGAGGTCATCAGGATCGGCCGCAGGCGCATACGTACCGCTTCCAGGGTGGCCTCGACCAGGTCCTTGCCGCTCTCGTACAGGTCCTTGGCAAACTCCACGATCAGGATGGCGTTCTTGCAGGCCAGGCCGATGGTGGTCAACAGGCCGACCTGGAAATAGACATCGTTCATCTTCCAGGTCAGGATGGCGCCCAGCAGCGCGCCGAACACCCCCAGCGGCACCACCAGGATCACCGAGAACGGCACCGCCCAGCTCTCGTAGAGCGCGGCCAGCGCCAGGAACACGATCAGGATCGAGATCGCATAGAGGATGCCGGTCTTGCCACTGGAGGCCTTCTCTTGCAGCGACAGGCCGGTCCACTCGTAGCCGATGCCGGGCGGCATCTTGGCCAGTGCTGCCTCGACGATGGCCATGGCCTGGCCGCTGGAGGCTGCCCCCGGCAGCGCCATACCCAGTATCTCCATGGATGGCACACCGTTGTAGCGTTCCAGACGCGGCGAACCGGACGTCCAGCTGGCCGTGGAGAAGGCGCTGAACGGGACCATGGTGCCGGCGCTGTTGCGGACATACCAGCGGTCGATATCCGAGGGCAGCATGCGGTATTGCGCATCGCCCTGCAGCATCACCTTCTTGACCCGGCCCTTGTCGATGAAGTCGTTGACATAGCTGCTGCCCCAGGCCGTGGCGATGGTGTCATTGATGTCCGACATCGCCACGCCCAGCGCACCGGCCTTGTCGGTATCGACCTGCAGGCGGAACTCGGGCGTATCCTCCAGCCCGTTGGGACGCACCGCGACCAGTCGCTTGTCCTGCGCCAAGGTGGCCAGCAGCTGGTTGCGTGCCTGCATCAGCGCCGCATGGCCGAGGTTGGCCTCGTCCTTCAACATCAGGTCGAAACCGGTCGCATTACCCAGTTCGGACACCGCCGGCGGCGCGAAGGCGAACACCTTGGCGTCGCGCATGCCGGCAAACGCGGCGCCGGCCTTGGCGGCCACATCGGTCACGGACAGCCCTGGTCCCTTGCGCTCATCCCACGGCTTGAGCTTGATGAAGGCAAAGCCCATGTTCTGGCCACTGCCCGCGAAGCTGAAACCGGAGACCGCAAAGACACCCGAGACCGCATCCTTCTGGTCCACCAGGAAATGCTGCTCGACCTGACGGATGACTTCGTCGGTGCGCGCCTTGGTCGCACCGGAGGGCAATTGCAGGATGGCGAACAGCGTTCCCTGATCCTCATCAGGCAGGAAGCCCACCGGCAGCTTCATGAAGCCCGTCACGACCAGCGCCAGCAGCACGGCGTAACCAGCCATGTAACGCCAGCCGCGCGCCAGCATGTGTCGCACGATGCCCTGGTAACGATGGTTGCCGCGATCAAACTGGCGGTTGAACCAGCCGAAGAAGCCGCTGGTGGCCAGCGCATGGCCTTTGGCAGCCGGCTTGAGCAAGGTCGCACACAGGGCCGGAGTAAGCACGATGGCCACCAGCACGGACAGTGTCATGGCCGAGACGATGGTGATGGAGAACTGCCGATAGATCACGCCGGTCGAGCCACTGAAGAAGGCCATCGGCACAAACACCGCGGCCAGCACCAGGGCCACGCCCACCAGCGCACCGGTGATCTGGCCCATCGACTTGCGGGTCGCCTCCTTGGGCGGCAAGCCCTCCTCGGACATCACCCGCTCGACGTTTTCCACCACCACGATGGCATCGTCGACCAACAGACCGATGGCCAGCACCATCGCAAACATGGTCAGGGTGTTGATGGTGAAACCGAACGCAGCCAGCACACCGAAGGTCCCCAGCAGCACTACCGGCACGGCGATGGTAGGGATCAGCGTGGCACGGAAATTCTGCAGGAACAGGTACATCACCAGGAACACCAGCACCACGGCTTCGATCAGGGTGCGCACCACTTCCTCGATGGAGATACGCACGAAGGGCGTGGTGTCATAGGGCTTCTGCACCTTCATCCCGGCAGGGAAGAATTTTTCCAGCTGGGCCACCCGGGCGTCGATGGCCTTGACCGTATCGAGCGCATTGGCGCCGGTGGCCAGCTTGATGGCCAGGCCGGCCGCCGGCTTGCCGTTGTAACGCCCCACCGAGGTATAGCTCTCGCTCCCGAGTTCGATGCGGGCCACGTCACGCAACTTGACCCGGGCGCCGTCGGTGAGGGTGCGCAGCACGATGTTCTGGAACTGCTCGGCCGTACGCAGGCGGGTCTGGGCGGTGATGGTGGCGTTGATCTGCTGGTTCTCGGCGGCCGGCAGACCGCCCAGCTGGCCAGAAGACACCTGCACGTTCTGCGCCTGGATGGCATTCTTCACATCCAGCGGGGTAAGCCCGTAGCTGTTGAGCTTGTTGGGATCGAGCCAGATCCGCATCGCATACTGTGAGCCGAACAAGGTGGTGTCCCCCACGCCGTCGACCCGGCTGAGGGCGTCCTGGATGTTGGCCGCTACATAGTCCGACAGGTCCGAGCCGCTCATGCTGCCGTCTTCGGAGGTGAAGGCCAGCACATTGAGGAAGTTGGTAGCGGACTTGGTCACCGTGATGCCCTGCTGCTGCACTTCGGAGGGCAGCAAGGGCGTGGCCAGCGACAGCTTGTTCTGTACCTGCACCTGGGCGGTGTCCGGGTTGGTACCGTTCTCGAAGGTCAGCGTGATGGTCACGGTGCCGGAGGACTCGCTGGTGGAAGCCATGTAGCTCAGACGATCCAGACCCTTCATCTTCTGTTCGATGATCTGGGTCACGGTGTCTTCCAGCGTCTTGGCCGAGGCACCGGGATAGTTGGCCGTAATGGCGATGGCAGGAGGCGCGATGGCCGGGTACTGCGCAATCGGCAAGGTCAGCACCGAGACGGCGCCGGCCAGCATGACGATGATGGCGAGTACCCAGGCGAAGATGGGGCGGTCAATGAAGAAGCGAGTCATGATGTGTCCTCGCTTCTCAGTTGGAGGCGGTGGTGCTGGCCACGGCGGTCTTGGGTGACCACGGCACCACCTTCACCTTGGCACCGGGGGTGGCCCGCTGCACGCCATCGACCACCAGTTGATCGCCTTCCTTGAGGCCGCTGCTGACCAGCCATTGGTCCCCGATGGCGCGGTCGGTCACCAGTGCTCGCAGCTCCACCACGCCCTGGCCATTGACCACCAGCGCCTGCGGCTTGCCGGCACCGTCGCGACTGACCGCCTGCTGCGGCACCAGCAGACCCTGCTGGCGTACGCCTTCCTGCAACACCGCACGCACATACATGCCTGGCAGCAGGACCGTGCCCGGATTGGGGAACACCGCGCGCAAGGTGATGGCGCCAGTGTCCTGGTTGACGGTCACATCCGAGAATTGCAGCGTCCCTTCCTGGGCGTAGGTACGGCCGTTTTCCAGAATCAGCCGCACCTTTGCACCGTTTCCGGATTTCTGCAGCTCGCCGTTGGTCAGGGCTTCCTTCAGATTCAACCAGGCGGTACTGGACTGGGTGACATCGACATAGATGGGATCAAGCTGCTGGATGGTGGTCAGCGCCGTGGTCTGGCTGGCCGTCACCAGCGCCCCCGCCGTCACGCTGGACTTGCCGATGCGGCCCGAGATCGGCGCATCGACCTTGGCATAGTCCAGATTGATGCGGCTGGTCTGCACGTTGGCGCGCGCCGAACCGACATCGGCCTCGGCTTCGCCCAGCGAAGCCACCGCGTCATCGTAATCCTGCTGACTGACCGCCTTGATGGCCACCAGCTCCTTGTAGCGACTGGCCTTCAGGCGCGCCGTGCGGACCGAGGCCTCGGCCTTGGCCAGCGCGGCCACGCTGCTGTCATAGGCGGCCTGGTAGCTGGCCGGATTGATCTGGTACAAGACCTGGCCTGACTTGACGTCGCTGCCCTCCCGGAAATTGCGCGCCTTGATGATGCCGTTGACCTGCGGCCGCACGTCGGCGATCTGGTAGGGCGAGGTACGCCCCGGCAGCTCGGTCTGCAACTCCACCGGCTGGGCATGTACAGTCATCACCCCCAGCACCGGCGTGCCGGCGGCTGGCGGTGCACCGCCTGGCGGCTTGCCGCAGGCACTGAGCACACTGATGATCGCCAGCACGGTGAAGGGTTTTACGATGGGGGAAGTGCGCATGAGGAACTCTCCGAAAGGGAAGAATGATTTATAACCATACCGAACTGTACGGTATTATTGGTTGACACCATTCGGCGAGTCAAGCAATACTGAACACATCTGTACGAAAAAGAGATGTCACCGAAATTACAACGGGGAATTTGCAAATGCGGGTAAAGACGGAGGAAAAGCGCGACGCCATCCTGGCGGCGGCGGCTGACGTATTCAAGGAATCGGGCTTTGAAGGCGCCTCGATGGCCGAGATCTCGGCGCGCATCGGCGGCTCCAAGGGCACCCTGTATGCCTATTTCAAATCGAAGGAAGATCTCTTCGTGGCGGTGACGCACGCCGTCGCGAAGAAGCAGATAGAACCGGCGCTGGAGACGCTGGACCAGGAAACGGAAGACCTGGAGGCCACTTTGCGCGTGTTTGGAGAAAAGGCGGTCAGTTTCCTGTGCCAGGAGAGCACCTTGCAGACGCAGCGCATGATCCTGGCCGAAGCCGGTCGCAGCGACATTGGTCGGCGCTTCCATGAAGACGGCCCGAAGCTGGGCATGCAGCGCATTGCGGCCTTCATGCAGAAACAGATGGCGGCCGGCCGCCTGAAGCAGGCCGACCCCATGCTGGCGACGCTGCAGCTATGCGCCCTGCTGGATTGCGAGACGGTCAGGCCGATGATGCTGGGGCTGGAGACCTCCATCTCGAAGCCCCGCATCAAACGCATGGTCGGGCGGGCGGTAGAGACCTTCCTGGCCGCCTACGCCCCCCACTGAAGCAGGCGACAGGACCCCGTCAGAAGGTGTGGCGGATGCCCAGCTGCACGCCAGTCTCGCTGGCACCGGCATCCGGCACCAGGGCCTGGCCGGCGGTATAACTGGCGCCGGTCATCTTGTAGGCCGCCGTGTTCTGGTTGATCAGGCGCGAGGCCACGGCATACAGGCGGGTGCGCTTGGAGAGGTCATAATTCACGATCAGGCTGAACTGGCGCGCGTTGTTGTTGTAGCTGGAACTGTCCTTGACATAACCGCCACCGGCGCCGATGGTCGTCCGGGCGTTGAGTCGGTAGTCGGCCGAGAGGCTATAGGTGTTGTGATAGTTGCCCGGTGTATTGCCGACCACGTTGCCGCTCGGGTCGTACTTGCCGGCCGGATTGGTAAAGACATTGCCGGTGGTGGCCGAGATCACTTCATTGGTGCGGAAGAAGGCCAGATAGACCTTGCCACTACCGTAGTCGTAGTTGCCCCCCAACATGAACTGCTTGACGCTATTGGTATTGGTGCCGTTGTTGGCGTTCAGGAAGGCACTGCCCACATAGAGCGGTCCCTGCTGGGTCTGCGCGCCGATCTGGTAGACCGCATTGGAGGGCGTGCTGCCGGCACGTTCTCCTACCGAGTAATGCAGTTCCAGGTTGGAGTTGGCAAATTTCGGCGAGATGTAGCTGATGTCGTTATCCACCCGCGCCAGCCAGTTGGCGAAGTTGTTGTAGGCCGAGCCGTAGGTGGCGGCGCCGAAGGCATCCATGTTGCCCGAGTAGAGGAACATGACACTGTTCTGCCGGCCCACGCGCACCTCGCCGAAGCCGCCGCCCAGGCCCACCCAGGACTGGCGGTCAAACAGGCGATAACTGTTCTGCAGCGCGCCGGTGCTGGAATCGAAACCGGTCTCCAGGTTGAAGGTGGCACGATACCCGCCCCCCAGGTCTTCGCTGCCCTTGAAGCCTATGCGGCTGGTCATCTCGCCATTGTTGCCCATGGCCCAGAGCGAGGTATCCTTGCCGCCCACGGTACTCTTCTGGTAGGCCGTATAGACGTCCATCACGCCATAGATGGTCACCGAGCTCTGGGCCAGGACAACGGGGCTGGCTGCCAGCAGCAAGGCTGCCGGCAGCAATCGGGTGGGGTTCTTGAACTGCATGGGGGGTTCTCCTCCTGTGGGTAAATCGGTGTTGTTGGTGTTGTGGATGCGGGCAAGGCAGCCCGCATGGGCGCGCACGGCTCCCTGCTGCCCACGCAAGAGCGGGCGGCAGGCGTCGCAGAGGCGGACAGGAAAACTCAGGCCTGTCGTTCGAAGTGCTTCTTGACGATCAGGGCCAGCGGCACGGTAAAGAACAGGTGCGACATGAAGCCGCCGATGATCACGGCCGGGTCGTAGTAGTTGGGATGGTTGTCGGAGGCGATCATGATGGCCACGTGCATCAGGATCCACGCCACCACCGCATAGAACAGCGCCACGAAGGTTGCCTCGTAGCCGCGACGGCGGAAATGCGGCCAGAGCGCCGCGAACAGGATGCCCCATACCAGGGTGAAGAAGAAGTGGATGCCGGTCCCCACGAAGTAGGCCAGCAGCCCCAGCGACTCCTGGACCTCGCGGCCGAACACCAGGCCGGTGGCATTGCGCGGGATGCCGGCCAGCGGCATCATGTGCTGCGCGCCGACCCAGACCAGCGCTTCATAGATCCAGATGATGATGCCGCCGGTGAGGCCGCCGATGATGCCGGCCTTGACCAGCGTGGCGCGGTCTTTCCAGCCTGACGAGGGAGTGGCCGTTGCGAGCGTGGCCGGGTGGGATGCGGTTTGCATGGTGTCTTCCTTCTCCTTGGATTGGCGATGGGGCTGGCTTGATGTGCCGGCTCCGCTGTGTGTTACGAGTTACGACTCGGTGCTACGGCTCTTCGGCCGCTTGCGCGCGTTCTTGCTCTTGTTTTTGTCTTGCCTGACTGTCCGATCGATGGCAGTCGGTTTTCTGTCTGTTGTGGTCTCCTCCTCTGGCCGGTTCTGCCTTAGTCGATATACCTGAGCCCGGCCGCCTCCAGCGGATCGCGCATCTTGTACATGTCCAGTCCCAGCACGCCGGCAGCGAGCTGGGCACGCTTCTGCCCTTCCAGGTCTTCGCGCTGCTGGGCCACCTGCGCGACGCGCACGGCATCGGCGGCCGGCACGGCGACCACGCCATCGTCATCGGCCACGATCACGTCACCGGGGTTGACCAGCGCACCGGCACAGATCACCGGAATATTGACCGAGCCTAGCGTGGCCTTGATGGTGCCCTTGGCACTGATCGCGCGGCTCCAGACGGGGAAGCCCATTTCCTTCAGGACCTTCACGTCACGCACGCCTGCGTCGATGATCAGGGCCTTCGCCCCGCGCGCCATGAAACTGGTCGCCAGCAGGTCGCCGAAATAGCCGTCCGTGCAGTCGGCGGTCACCCCCGCCACCACGATGTCACCGGGCTGGATCTGCTCGGCAACCACATGCATCATCCAGTTGTCGCCCGGGTGCAGCAGTACCGTCACGGCAGTACCCGAGACCGATGCCCCCGCATAGATCGGGCGCATGTAAGGCTTGAGCAGCCCGGAGCGGCCCTGGGCCTCATGCACGGTGGCCACACCGTAGCGACCCAGTTGCTCTGCCGCACCAGCATCGGCGCGCACGATATGGCGCTTGACCACGCCCAGTTGATTCATCATCGGTGTACTCATGCTTACAGTCCTTTCTGTGTCAGGGCGGCATCCAGGCGCGGGAAGACGCGGCGGGCATTGCCTTCGTAGATCTGATGGCGCTCTGCAGCGCTCAGGTCGGCCGCCTCGATGTAGCGTTTGGTGTCGTCGTAGTAATGGCCGGTCTCTGGGTCGATGCCGCGTACCGCACCGATCATCTCCGAGGCGAACAGCACGTTCTCCACCGGAATCACCCGGGTCAGCAGGTCGATGCCGGGCTGGTGATAGACGCAGGTATCGAAGAAGATGTTGTTCAGCAGATGGTCCTTGAGCAATGGCTTCTTCATCTCCTGCGCCAGCCCACGGAAGCGGCCCCAGTGATACGGCACCGCGCCGCCGCCGTGCGGGATCAGGAACTTCAACGTCGGGAAATCCGTGAACAGGTCAGAAGTCAGGCACTGCATGAAGGCCGTGGTATCGGCATTGAGGTAATGCGCGCCGGTGGTGTGGAAGCAGGCATTGCAGCTGGTGCTCACATGGATCATGGCTGGCACGTCCAGCTCCACCATCTTTTCGTAGAGGGGATACCAGCTGCGGTCCGACAGCGGCGGCGAGGTCCAGTGACCACCCGAGGGATCGGGATTGAGGTTGATGCCGACAAAGCCATACTCCTTCACGCACTTTTCCATCTCCGCGATGGACGTACGGATATCGGCGCCTGGCGACTGCGGCAGCATGGCCGCGCCGATGAAGTGGTCGGGGAACAGTTGCGAGACGCGGTAGCACAGCTCGTTGCAGATCGCCGCCCAGGTCTGGCTGGTGTTGAGGTCGCCGATGTGATGCGCCATGAAGGATGCACGCGGCGAAAAGATGGTCAGGTCCGCGCCGCGCTCCTTCATCAGCCGCAACTGATTGGTCTCGATGGAGTCGCGCAGTTCGTCGTCGCTGATCTTCAGTTCTGCCACCTTGGGGCCGAGCTCAGGCGTCTTCAGGTTGGCGATCTGCCGCTTGCGCCAGTCTTCCAGTGCCTTGGGGGCGGTGGTGTAGTGGCCGTGGCAATCGATGATGAGGCTCTCTCGCATGGTGACTCAGTCCGTTTCGTTGAAGAGGTGGGCGGGGATCATGACGTCCCCGCGCATGATGGGACGCGCCGTGCGCAGCAGCGCGGCGCGCAGTATCTGTTGCGGGTCGCGGGCATCGAGCTCCAGGGCCACGCTGAATTCACCGCTGGGATGCTCCACCGATACGGTAGGGTGCAAGCCGCCTGCGGTACGGGCCAGGCCCTGCGCCGCCGAGCCCTCCAGCACGCAGGCGGTCGCCACGGTAACGGCTGCCAGCACGCCGATAGCGTCGTGGCAGACATGCGGGATGAAGCAGCGGGTGGCAATGCTGCCGCCCTCCCGGGGCGCGGAGAGCAGGCACATCTTGGGGTAGTTCCTGGTGGCCACATCGCCCAGCCCCATCAGCGGGCCGCAGGCCAGACGCAGAGCCTCCAGCTTCTCCTTCAACATGCCGTCGGCGTTGAGGGTGGCCACGCTCTCATCGCCGCGCAGGCCAAGGTCGTGGGCGCGCACCAACACCATGGGCATGCCGTTGTCGATCAGGGTGGCGGCAATCTCATGGGCCACGCCATCGCCGCCATTGAAGCGCACGCGGTCCAGCACGCGGCCGCTGGGCAAGAGTTCCGGACAGACCGAGCCCGCCGTTTCGAGGAAGCTGATGCTGACCGGCGCGGCACTGCCTGGCACGCCATCGATGCGGGTGTCGCCGTTATAACGCAGGCGCCCGCCCGGGGTCTGCACGGTGATATCGCATTGCATGCCGGTGTTGAGCGTGAGTACGCGGGCGGTGGTGGTCTGTTCACCGGCCGTCACCAGCCCGCGCTCGATGGCGAAGGGCAGCACGGCGGCCAGCATGTTGCCGCAATTGGGCGTGGTATCGACCCGGTCGGAGTCCGGCTGCAGCTGGGCAAAAAGGAAATCCAGATCCACCCCCGGCACACTGCTGCGGCTGACGATGCCAGCCTTGCTGGTCAGCGGATGGGCGCCGCCCAGGCCATCGATCTGGCGCCGGTCGGGCGAGCCCAGAGCCGCCAGCAGCACGCGGTCGCGTGCGGCCACATCGGCCGGCAGGTCGCTGGCCACGAAGAAGGGACCGCGCGAGGTGCCACCCCGCATCAGGGTGCAGGCAAGGGGCAGGAAATCCGGGCTGTCGGTGGTCGGCACGCTCTTTACCTCTGAAAATGATGGCGCCGAGTATGCGTGAGCGAGGGCCGGCCTTGGTTGCGTTGTGGGCCTTCCTCTGTTCTAATTTTCTAATCGGGTTCAGAAACCGGCAAACCGCCGGTCCACCACCATGTCCTTGCTCAACTTGCGCCACCTGCATGTCTTCAACGTCGTCGCCACCACTGGCGGCGTGCGCCGTTCTTCCGATACGCTGCTGCGCGCTTCATCGGCGGTGGCGCGTTCGGTGGCCGCGCTGGAGCAGAGCCTGGAGACCCAACTGTTCGAGCGGCGTGGTCGCGGCATGCTGCTCACCGCCGCCGGCGAGGCCGTGCGGCTGCGGGTGGAGCGCATCGAGGCGGAGCTGCGCGAGGTGCGCGACGACGCCCTGCGCCTGCGCGAACGTACCGGCAGCCAGGTGGCCAGCCTGGATGCACTCTTCAATGAACGCCGCCTGCAGGCCGCTGCCCTGCTGGCCGAGACCCACCACATGCCCAGCGTGGCGCGCCTGATGGACGTCTCGCCTTCGGCGGTGAGCCAGTCGCTGGCACTGCTGGAGGGCATCCTGGGACAACCGCTGTTCTTCCGCACCGCCCATGGCATGCTGCCCACCGACGCCGGACGCCGCTGGACTGAGCGCTTCGGCCGGGCCCTGGCCGAGCTGCGCCACATCCCCGCAGATATCGCCGCCCTGGACGGTATCGTGCAAGGCACGGTAACCATCGGCGCGCTGCCGCTGGCGCGCTCGCAACTCTTGCCCACCGCGCTCACGCGGGTGCTGGCGCGCCATCCGCGCCTGCAGATCCGCTCGCTGGAGAGCCCCTATGAAGAGCTGGCGGCCGGCCTCATGAGCGGGCGCATCGACTTCATCGTCGGCGCCCTGCGCGCCTTCTCCACCGATACCTTCGACATGCGCCCACTAGTGGACGACAGCGCCGCCCTGATCGCCCGCGCCGGCCATCCGCTGGCGCAGCGCCGGAAACTGGCCCTGCCCGACCTGGACGGCTATCCCTGGGTGTTGTCGCGGGCCGGCACGCCGCTGCGCGATTCCATCGAGCAATTCTTCCGCGACAGCCACTGGCCGGCCCCGCGCCCGGCCGTGGAAACCGGCGACCTGGCGCTGCTGCGCGGCCTGCTGGTGGGCAGCGACATGCTCACCGTGATCTCGGCCAAGCAGCTGCACCATGAAATCGCCACCGGCCAGCTGACCACCCTCCCCCTGACCATGCAAGGCATGCAGCGCCAGATCGGACTGATGCAACGCCGTGGCGCCCACCTCTCTCCCGGCGCACGCGCTCTGCAACAGGAGATCGAGGCAGTGGCGGCAGCCTGGCGCTGATTCCGTGGCAATCCACCGCGATTAGCAAATGGCAACGCTCAGGTAGCCGAAAGCAATACTCGTCCAAACGCCCCGCCGTACACTGCTTGCCATGTCGAAGCAGGTTTGTTGCGCTTCGACCTGCCTCTTTCCAGCCGCGTAACCATAAACCGGCGCTTTCCAATAATTCGACATCACGACGGAGACTTAATGAATACAGCACAATCGCTGGACGTGCGTTCGCACATCAATGCACGCAAGATGTCCGGCTACCAATGGCTCTTGCTGGTGCTTTGCTTCCTGATCGTGGCCACCGACGGCATGGACGTGGCCATCATGGGCTTCCTGGCCCCGGGCATCACCAAGGAATGGGGCATCTCGCGAGCCGCCTTCGGTGTGGTCATGAGTGCCGCGCCCATTGGCCTGGCCATCGGCGCGCTGCTGGTGGGTCCGCTGTCGGACCGCTACGGCCGCAAGAAGCTGTTGATGACGGCGGTAGCCTGGTTCGGCGTGTGCAGCCTGGCCTGTGCCGCCGCGCAGGATGTGGTGACGCTGTCGGCGCTGCGCTTCCTGACCGGACTGGGTCTGGGTGCGGCCATGCCCAATGCCACCACCCTGCTCTCGGAATACGTCCCGGAGCGCTCGCGCAGCACCTTGCTGGCGATCATGTTCACCGGCTTCAACCTGGGTTCGGCCCTGGTCGGCTTCCTGGCCGCAGCCTTGCTGCCCGACCATGGCTGGCGCACCGTACTCATGGTGGGCGGCGCCATCCCGCTGGTGTGCCTGCCCTTCTACCTGTGGCTGGTGCCGGAGTCGGCGCGCTTCATGGTGGTCCGCAACTACCCCGCTGATCGCATCGCCCGCACCCTGGCGCGTGTCTGTGGCGGTGAGTTCGCCGCCGGCCAGAGCTTCTGCGTGAGCGAACCGCAGGTCAAGAGCACCCAGCCGGGCAAGGTGCTGCTCTCGGATCATTATCGCAAGACCACGCTGTCGCTGTGGGGTACCTACTTCATGGGCCTGCTGGTGATCTACCTGCTGTCCGGCTGGCTGCCCACCCTGATCAAGGACGCCGGCCTGCCCATCGAGAAGGCCGCCAGCATCACCGCCCTGTTCCAGCTCGGCGGCACCGTCGGGGCGCTGGTGGTAGGCTACCTCATGGACCGCTGGTCGCCCAGTCGTGCCATTGCCGCGGCCTACATCTCGGGTGCGGTGTTCATCCTGCTGCTGGCCTCGGGCAGCGTGCAGTCGGGCATGTTCGCGGCCTATGTGTTGCTGGCGGGCTTTTGCATGAGCGGGGCGCAGACCGGCCTGAACGCCTTCGCCCCTTGCTGCTACCCGACCGCGGTGCGGGCCACCGGGGTGTCGTGGATGCTGGGCGTTGGTCGCTTCGGCAGCATCCTGGGCTCGTTTGCCGGCGGCGTGCTGCTGTCCATGGGCTGGGGTTTCGGGGCGGTCATCGCCATCCTGGCGGTACCCGCCACACTGGCCGCACTCATCATCGTATTCATCCAGCTGGGCCAACGGCCGGCCGCCGCAGTTTGATCAGTCAGCGGAACAAGACATACCGGATTCATCTGAAACAGGAATAGATTTCATGGCCAACATCGTCGGCGCCATCGCCACCTCACATACCCCCACCATCGGCTTCGCGCTCGATGCCAACAAGCAGCACGACCAGGTCTGGGCGCCCATCTTCAAGGCCTACGAACCGGTACAGCAGTGGCTCAAGGAAAAGCAGCCGGATGTGTTGCTGGTGGTCTACAACGACCATGTGACCTCCTTCTTCTTCGACCACTACTCGGCCTTTGCGCTGGGCGTGGACGACCAGTACCAGGTCGCCGACGAAGGCGGCGGCGCCCGCAAGCTGCCGCCGGTGGGCGGCCATGCGGCACTGGCGCGCCACATCGGCAGCTCGCTCATGGCCGATGAATTCGACATGTCCTTCTTCCAGCAAAAGCCGCTGGACCATGGCTGCTTCTCGCCGCTGTCGATGCTGTGGGAACACCAGGACGGCTGGCCCGGCCAGATCATCCCGCTACAGGTGGGCGTGCTGCAGTTCCCGGTACCGACCGCGCGTCGCTGCTACAAGCTGGGCCAGGGCCTGCGTCGCGCCATCGAAAGCTATCCGGAAGACCTGGACGTGGTCATCGTTGCCACCGGTGGCCTGTCGCACTAGGTGCATGGCGAGCGTGCCGGCTTCAACAACACGCCCTGGGACCACCAGTTCCTGGACCTGCTGCAGCACGATCCCGAGGCACTGACCCGCCTGACCCACGCCGAACTGGCCACCCTGGGCGGACTGGAAAGCGCCGAAGTCATCATGTGGCTCATCATGCGCGGCGCCATGCCGGCCGGTGTGAACTGCCTGCACCGCGAGTACTACCTGCCCTCGATGACCGGCATCGCCGTCGCAGTCTATGAGCCCGCCGTGACGGCTGAGGCCGCCCTGCAAGCTGCCGAGATGGAGCGCCACCGCAGTCATATCGCCACCCAGCTGGACGGCATCGAGAAACTGGCCGGCACCTATCCCTTCACCCTGGAGACCAGCAACCGGCGCTACCGCATCAACCGCTATCTGCACCAGTTGATCCAGCCGGCCTTCCGTGAACGCTTCCTGGCCGATCCCGAGGCCACCTTCGAAGAGGCCGGCCTGTCGGTCGAGGAACGGGACATGATCGGCCGCCGCGACTGGCAGGCCATGATCCGCTATGGCGTGATCTTCTTCCTGCTGGAGAAGATGGGTGCGGTGGTGGGCGTGTCCAACCTGCACATCTATGCGGCCATGCGCGGCCAGTCGCTGGAAGACTTCCAGAAGACCCGCAATGCGCCGGGGGCGCTGTATTCGGTAGCGGGTGCCGCCACCGACCGTGCCGCCAACTGGGACAAGACCGGCACGCGTTGATTGCTGCGCCACTGTCAAAAAAAAGTCGCGCCGTCCTCCCGGACCGGCGCGATTTTTTTCATTGATCCATTGCAGTGGTGAATGCTCGTAATGCTCAGCCTGCCATCACTTCACCGCGTAGACCGCCTTCAACATCTTGCGCACGATAGCCTCGAAGAAGATCACCGCAAAGCCGTCATTGCGGATCAGTTGCTGGGTCAGGTCGGCGCACTTCTGGCGCACGCCGTCCGGCAACTGCTGGTCTTCGCCGCTCATGGCACGGCCCGCCACCTGGATTTCGGCGGCGCGCTGTACCGTCCACAGCAGGAAGAAGGCGCGTTCGATATCACTCTCGCACACTGCCACGCCGTGGTTGCGCAGGACCAGGATGTGCTTCTGGCCCAGGCTTTGCAGCATGCGCTCCTTTTCTTCCGCGAAGAGCGTGATGCCTTCGAACTCGTGATAACCGATGCGGCCGAACAATTGCGCGCCGTAGAAGTCGTTATGCTCGAAACCGCTCTTCTTCATGGTCACCGCCGAGATCGGCGTGGTGTGTGTGTGGATCACGCAGCGCAGGTCGTCACGCGCCCCGTGGATGGCGCTGTGCAGGGCGAAGCCGGCCGGGTTGGCCTTGTAGTCGGATGGCTCTGCCAGTTGCCCGTCCAGACCGACTTTCAACAGGTTGGCCGGGGTGACTTCGTTGTAGTTCAGGGCAAAGGGATTGACCAGGTAGTGATGCTCCGGCCCCGGTACCCGCACCGAGATGTGGTTGAAGATCATCTCGGTCCAGCCCAGGTAATCGACCAGGCGATAACAGTGGGCCAACTGGATGCGCAGCGCCCATTCCTGGTCGCTGCAGTGGGCCGGCTTATCTGCGCCGTAGCTGTATTGCATGATATTCATTGATGGAACTCCTTGATCGAAAACGACGTTCTCTGAAAATAGCGAGGACCGTTCGGACTGAGTAGGTCCGCAGGACCGTATCGAAGGCGCGGCCATCGTCAATGCGTCAGTGCGTCAATGCGTCTTCGATACGCCGCTGCGCGGCTACTCAGTCCGAACGGTAGCCGGGGAATTCGCGCTCACGCTGAAGCATCTTCGATACGCCGCTACGTGGCTACTCAGTCCGGACGGTAGCCGGGGAATTTCCGCTCGCGCTGAAGCGCCTTCGATACGCCGCTGCGCGGCTACTCGGCCCGGACGGTAGCCGGGGATTCCCGCTCACGCTGCCTTGGCGGCAGGCAGCGGGTTGTTGTCTTGCTGCGCCCTCTGCTGCCGCGCCGCCTCGCCCCGGAACCGCGCCAGCGACACGATGGCGCTGGTGATCGGCATGGGGATGGCAAAACGCTCGGCCATCTCCAGCACCGCATCGCCGATGGCCGCCAGTTCCAGCGGTCGGCCGCGTTCCAGGTCCTGCAGCATGGAAGTGCGGAAGGCGCCCATGGCTTCGCCCAGTTGCAGGAAGGTGAGCGGATCGATATCCACCCGCGCTCCGTAACTGGAGGCCACCAGCAGCGTCTCGCGCATGATCTGGCTGACCACCTTGCGTAGCTCCGGCAGGCCATACAACTGCTCCAGCGTGCCTTGCGTGATGACCGACAGCGGATTGGTACTGATGTTGGCGATGATCTTGGTCCACAACTTGTCGCGGATGCGGTCGGTGGCGCGGGCCTCGATGCCGGCTGCCTCGACGGCCGCCCTTACCCGCAGCAGGCGCTCGCTCATCTCGCCGGAGGGCTCGCCCAACACCATCAGGTGGGGGTTCACCGAACGGATCACGCCCGGGCTCTCCACCTCGGCCGTGATGAAGAGCACGCTGCCGATCAGTTGTGCCAGCGGCACGGCGCGGGACAGCGCCCCATCCGGATCGACCGCCTTGACGGTCTCGCCATCGAAGCGCCCGCCCTCGCGGTGGAAATACCACCACGGCACGCCATTGTTGGTAGGGATCACCACCGTCTCGCTGCCCACCAGTGGTGCGATCTGCGGCAACAGGGCTGACATGTCCTGACTCTTGGCGCACAAAAAGATCACGTCCTGGATACCGAAGGACGGCTGATCATCGGCCGCCGGACGGGCGTGCGCAGTGCCGTGCAGGTCATGCAGGGTCAAACCGCCCTCGCGGATGGCCTGCAGCGTCTGGCCACGCGCCAGCACGCTGACCTGGTGGCCAGCCGCCGACAGGCGCACCGCCAGGGTGCCGCCGATGGCGCCGGCACCGGCGATGCAGATGCGCAGCGGCGCGGTGGAAGTGGAAACGGTCGTGTCTGCAGGGTCGTTACTCATGGCATGGGCTCAACAAGAATTTTCAACCGGCCAGCTTGTCCTGGTGCTTGCCGGACAAGCCCAGATAAGCCTCGATCACGCGGCGATCATGGGCCAGCTGGCTGGCCGGGCCGTGCATGCGGATTTCACCGTTTTCCAGCACGTAGCCATAGTCGGCCACCTGCAAGGCGGCGCGGGCGTTCTGCTCCACCAGCAGGATGGAAACGCCGCGCCGGCGCAGTTCGGCGATGATGCGGAAGATCTCGCGCACGATCAGTGGCGCCAGTCCCAGGCTGGGTTCATCCAGCATCAGCAGGCGCGGCTTGGCCATCAGGGCCCGGCCTACCGCCAGCATCTGGCGTTCGCCACCGGAGAGCGTGCCAGCGAGCTGGGTGCGCCGTTCACGCAACCGGGGGAAGAGCGTGTAGACCTCTTCCAGCGTGGCCGCGTGGTCGCGCTGCCCCGTGCGGTAGCGCTGGAAGGCGCCCAGCATGAGGTTGTCCTCGATGTTCATCTCGGCGAAGAGTTCACGCTTCTCCGGTACCAGGGTCATGCCGGCAGCGACCATGTCTTCCACTTCCGGGGAATGGCGGATCACGCCATCGAAGGCCATCGCTCCGCGCGAGGGCAGCACGCCCATGATGGCCGAAAGCAGCGTGGTCTTGCCGGCGCCATTGGGGCCGATGACGGTGACGATCTTGCCCTGCTCCACCGACAGGTCGATGCCGGTCAGGACCTGCACCCGCCCGTAGGCGGCCGACAGGTCGCGGACTTCCAATACCTTATTGCCCATGGTGTGCTCCTGCCGCCAGCGCGGTGTCGGGAATCGCTTCTTCATCGGCCGCGCCCAGATAGGCTTCCAGCACGGCGGGGTTGTTCTGGATTTCTTCGGGCAGGCCTTCGGCGATCTTCTGGCCGAAGTCCATCACCACGATGCGGTCCACCAGCTCCATGACGAAGTCCATGTCGTGCTCCACCAGCAGGATGGCCATGCCCTCGCTGCGCAGCTTGCGCAACAGGTCACCCAGGGCCTGCTTCTCGCCCAGACGCAGGCCGGCAGCCGGCTCATCCAGCAGCAACAGGCATGGGTCGGCGGCCAGGGCACGGGCGATTTCGAGGATGCGTTGCTGGCCCAGCGAGAGCGAGCCGGCCTGCTCGTACATCTGTGCCTTCAGGCCGACGCGTTCGATCTGGCGAGCGGCTTCGGCCAGGATGCGTGCTTCTTCCTGGCGGTCCAGGCGCAGCATCGAGGCCAGCACGCCGCGCTGGCCGCGCAGGTAGGCACCGATGGCCACGTTCTCCAGCACCGTCATGCGCGACATCAGTCGTACGTGCTGGAAGCTGCGGCTCATGCCCAGCCCGGCGATGTGGCGCGAGCCACGGCCGGTCACTTCATGGCCGCGGAACTGCACGCTGCCCGAGGTCGGCGTATCCACGCCGGAAATCTGGTTGAACAGGGTCGACTTGCCGGCGCCATTGGGGCCGATCAGGGCCAGCACTTCACCGGCCATGACCTTCAGGCTCATGTCGTTGTTGGCCACCAGTCCGCCGAACTTGCGGGTGACGTTGCGCACGTCCAGCACCACCTCGTGAGCAGCCGGCATGGCGCGACGCGGCAGCGCCTCGGCCTGGGGATCGATCTGCAGGCGGCGCGTACGCACCGGTACCAGGCGCGCCAGGTAAGGCCAGACGCCATCACGCGAGCGCTGCAGCAGCACCACGATCAGGAGGCCGAAGACGATGGTCTCGAAGTTGCCCGAGCGACCCAGCAGCACCGGCAGGATGCCCTGCAACCATTCCTTGAGGACCACGATCAGGGCCGAGCCCAGCACTGCACCCCACACATGGCTGGCACCACCGAGCACGGCCATGAACAGGTAGTCGATGCCGAAGCCCAGGCCGAACGGCGACGGGTTCACGAAGCGCTGCATGTGCACGTACAGCCAGCCCGAGAGTGCTGCCAGCACCGCCGCAATGACGAACACCACGATGCGCATGCGGGCTGTATTGATGCCCATCGCTTCAGCCATGACGATGCCGCCCTTGAGGGCACGGATGGCGCGACCTTCACGCGAATCCAGCAGATTGTTCAGGGCCGCCACGCCCAGCAGCACGGCCACCCAGATCAGGCCGAACATGGCCCGGTCCGAGGCCAGCGGTACACCGAACAGGGCGATGGACGGGATGCCGGACATGCCGGTCTGCCCACCCATGCTCTCCAGCGTGCCGAAGATGAAGTACAGGCTGATACCCCAGGCGATGGTACCCAGCGGCAGGTAGTGGCCGGACAGCTTGAGCGTGACGCTGCCCACCGCCAGCGCCAGCAGCGCCGTCAGGACCAGGGCCACCACCAGCGCCACCCAGGGCGATTGCATCCACAGCAGGGCATCGGGCAGCGGCAGCACCTTGGCCGACAACGCAGCCGAGATATAGGCACCCAGGCCGACGAAGGCGGCCTGGCCGAAGCTGGTCAGGCCGGCCACGCCGGTCAGCAGCACCAGTCCCAGCACCACCAGCGAGGCCAGGCCGATGTTGTTGAGCAGGGTCATGTAGAACGGTGGCAGTACGAACGGCGCCACTGCCATCAGGACCACGAAGATCGCCAGTGCGGCCCTGGAAGAGAGGCGGGAGGAAGTCGCTTTCATTCTTCTTCCTCCACATGACGGGTGGAGAGGGAACGCCATAACAGGATGGGGATGATCAGCACGAAGACGATAATTTCCTTGTAGGCGCTGGCCCAGAAGGTGGAGAAGGATTCGATCAGGCCGATGGCCAGCGCGCCCACCGCGGCGACCGGATAGCTGACCAGTCCGCCGATGATGGAACCGACGAAGCCCTTGAGGCTGATCAGGAAACCGGAGTCATAGTAGATCGTGGTGATAGGCGCGATCAGCACGCCCGACATCACCCCGATCAAGGAGGCCAGCAGGAACATGGCCTTGCCGGCAAAGACCGGCGAGATGCCCATGAGCCGCGCACCCATGCGATTGAGGGCGGCGGCGCGCAGGGCCTTGCCATACAGGGTGCGTTCGAACATCACGAACAGGCCCACGATCAGCAGCAGCGACACGCAGATCACCCACAGCGCCTGGCTGGAGAAACGGAAGCTGCCGACCTCCAGCGCGGCCTCGGTGAAGGGCGCGGTACGCGCACCCTCGGGGCCGAACACCAGCAGCGCCACGCCCACCAGCGCCACGTGCACGGCGATGGAGACAATCAGCAACACCAGCGGCGAGGCGCTGGCGATGGGCTGGAAGGCCATGCGGTACATCAGCGGCCCCATCGGTACCAGCAGCAGCAGGGTCATCAGGACCTGTACCAGCATGGGCATGGTGGTGAAGTTGACCGACAGCGCCACGCCGGCCACCACGGCCGCATAGACCAGCTTGGCCGGCAGCCACAGGCTGGGGCGGCGACGGCTGCTGCGCCACATGTCGTACAGATCGAAGACACAGGCGCCCAGGCACATGGCCACCAGCAGCCAGGCCACCGTCAGCGGTTGGCCGTTCTGCATCATGCCCATGGTGAGCGCACCAAAGGAGACGAATTCGCCCTGCGGTATCAGCAGGATGCGGGTGACGGTGAAGACCAGGACGATGGACAGCGCCAGCAGCGCATAGATGGCGCCGTTGGTGATGCCGTCCTGTCCCAGGAGCGCCACGATTTGGAGATTCATTGCGACTTCCTTGTGGAGCCGGCGCGCTGCGATCCAGCCAGCAACGACGCGCCAGGTTCGGGATACGTGTGGAGGTGGAGAACTCCGCCAGCCGCACTGACAAAGCTCAGTGCACCTGGCGAAATGAGTACATCTTTTTCTTTGAAACCATTTGCTGATCCAACTCACCACCGTTCGGACTGAGTAGGCCCTTTGAGGGCCGTATCGAAGGCGTGCCGACGGCGATGCCGACAGTCCCTGCCCCTGTCCCCTGCCCCCCCGGCAGGCGGGCCTTCGATACGCGGCGTTGCCGCTACTCAGGACGAACGGTCAGGTGATGCGCAAACACCTTCAGGGCCGTCTCCTATTTCAACAGGGTCCAGTTGCCGCCCTTGACGGTGATCAGCTCGCGGCCGCGTTCGTCGAAGCCGCTATGGTCGGCCGGGCTCATGTTGTAGACGCCCTGGGTGCCCACCACTTCCTTGGTGTTTTCCAGTGCATCACGCAGGGCGGCGCGGAATTCCTTGCTGCCCGGCTTGGCCTTCTTGGCGGCGACGGGGATGGCTTTTTCCAGCAGCAGGCCGGCGTCATAGACGTTGGCACCGAAGGTGGCGGGCACCGTGTTGTACATCTTCTTGTAGGCCTCGATGTACTCGGTGGCGACCTTCTTGGACGGGTTGCTGTCGGCGATCTCCGGCAGCACCAGCATCAGGCTGGCGGCGAGGATGGTGCCTTCCACCTTGTTCTTGCCCAGTTGCAGGAAGGCCGGCAGCGCCGCGCCGTGGGTCTGGTACAGCTTGCCCTTGTAGCCCTGGTCGAACAGCGTGGTCTGCGGCAGCACGGTGGCCGCACCCGGGGCGGCCACCAGCACGGCATCCGGATTGGCGGCGATGATCTTCAGGGTCTGCGCGGTGACCGAGGTATCGGTGCGCTGGTAGCGCTCGTTGGCGACGATCTTGATGCCATTCTTGCCGGCCAGTTCGGTGAAGACCTTGGCCCAGTTCTCGCCGAAGGGATCATTGACGGCGATGAAGCCGGCGGTCTTGACCTTGGTCTTGACCATCTGGTCCACCAGGGCCTTGGCGATCAGGTCATCGTTCTGGGTGGTCTTGAAGACCCACTTCTTCGGTTCGGTCATCGGCAGCACCACGGCGGCCGTGCCGACCGGCGCCAGCATCGGCACCCCGGCTTCGGCGACAAACGAGATCACGCCCATGGCATTGGGCGAACCGCTGGGGCCGATGATGGCATCGACGTTGTATTCGGAAATGAGCTTCTTGATTTCGGTGACCGACTTGGTCGGATCACTGGCATCGTCCAGCGAGATGTACTCGACCTTGAGGTCGCCGATCTTGGTGGGCAGCAGCGGCACCGTGTTCTTCTGCGGAATACCCACCAGCGAGACCGGCCCGGTGGAGGAGGTCACGACCCCGATCTTGACCTGTGCGAAAGCGGGATTGCCGGCGAGGCTGGCGATGGTACCGAAGGCGGCCAGCGCGGCCGTGGCAATCAAGCGTTTGTGCAGCATGTGTTTCTCCCTTGGTGGTTGAGATGATGGCGGGCTTCCCCACTCCGCCATCGATCTGAGGACAGCAATGTGACATCAAAGCAGGGGCGACGTCTGTCAACGCATGTACAGACCGCCGTTGATATCGAGGCAGGCACCGGTGGCCGATCCTGCTTCGGGCGAGGCCAGCAGCAGCACCGCATCGGCTATGAAATCCGGTTCGCCCAGGCTCTTGACCGGGATGGTGGCGATGGTCGCAGCCAGTTTGTCGGCCGGGACGATTTCACGCACGATGGGCAGGTCCAGCGGACCGGGCGAGATGGCGTTCACCGTCACGCCGGCCCCGGCCAGCTCGCGTGCAAACACCTTGGTCAGCGTGAGCACGGCGCCCTTGGCGGCCGCATAGTGCGCGCCGGTGGCGGTGCCGCCGTTCTGCCCGGCCAGCGAGGCGATGTTGATGATGCGACCGTAGCCACGCTCGGCGAAGCGCTTGCCGAACACCTGGCATGCAAGAAATGTGCCCTTCATGTTGATGGCGGTGACCTCGTCCCACTCCTCGGGAGTGATCTCCATCAGTGCCGCCACGCGCGAGCGGCCGGCATTGTTGACCAGCACCGCCGCGCCGCCCCAGCGCAATTCGATGGCGTCGCAGGCAGCGATGAAGTCGGGCTTGCGCCGCACGTCCAGCGCCAGCGGCATGGCCGTGGCGCCGCTGGCGTCCAGGCTGGCAGCCACGGCCGAGACGTGCTCCAGGTCGATATCCGACAGCGCCACCTTGTAGCCGGCAGCGTGCATCTTGCGGGCGATGCTTTCACCGAGGCCGCGCGCGGCACCGGTGACCAGGGCAATCTTCTTGTCCATGCTCAGGCGCCCTGGATGATCAGTGCACGGCCGACGCGGGCTTCGATCTTGCCGTACTTCCAGAGGCGATGTTCACCCACCATGGTGGTGCGGAACAGGTTGCAGGCGGCCACCACCGTATCCAGATCGACCACGTCGGCCATGATGTAGAAGGTCCAGGGCGCGTCGTCGGACTTGCCGACCATAAGGCGGTCGTCATCCATGGTGCCCAATACCTTGATGCCCTCCATGGTGGCCAGCGCGGTCATCATCTGGCCATAGGCTTGCCAGACCGGACCGGTATCTGTGGCGGGCAGGTCGAAGAAGTTCTGCGTCACGCCGACGCAGAAGAGAACGCGCAGCGGTTCTTTATCATTGCTTGGGATTTGGCTCATGGAGGCTCCGGGCTGAAAACTTGGCGATCAAAAAATGGCGTGTACGTAACAGGGAACAGGGGCAAGGGTGGGCTTCACAGGAAACCCGGCATCGGCGGCACGCCCAGCGTGACCGCACCGGCACCGTCATAGATGCCCTCGCCCAGGAAGGCGTGCTGCTTCACCACGGCAGCGTCGCGCAAGTAACGCTGCAGGGGATGGTTGCTGTAGATGGCGGTGGTCCCTGCCAGACCGAACATGGCTTGCACCACCTCGTTGCCGACCTTGGCGATCTCTACTGCGGTCAGGCGCAGCAGGCTCACCTGTTCGGGCGTGACGGGGTTGCCGGCGAGGATGGATTCCCACACCTCGCTGGTGGCGTCATACAAGAAGGCGCGCGCCGAACGCAGCCTGGCTTCGGCCTTGGCCACCTCGATGCGCACATACGAACGGTCGGCCAGCTTGGGCGCGCCGGTGATGGCCACGCGGCCACCGGACATCTGGTTGATCTCGTCGATGGCGGCACGGCCCACGCCGAGGTTGACCACCGCCAGCACCTGCGCGGCATAGGCGATGGTGGGATAACGGTACAGCGGCTCATCGATGGTGGGCACGCCGCCACGGATGAAGGTCCACTCTTCCGGCACGAATTGCTGGCTGACCTTGAGGTCGTGGCTGCCGGTACCGAGCAGGCCCATGACGTCCCAGTTGTCGACGATCTCGACCTGGTCCGGCGGCAGCACCGCGGTGCGCGGCTTGGAGCCGGCCTGGCCGGGGACGGCCGCGCCAATACCCACGCCCAGCATGTCGGCGCCCTTGCTGCCGCTGGCGAACTTCCAGGTGCCGTTGACCATCCAGCCGCCCTCGACCTGGGTCGCAGGCTGGATCGGGAACAGGCCACCGGCAAAGGTCAGGTCGGGGCTGTTGGCGTAGAGCTTGGCCTGGGTCTCCTTGGGCAGGGCCGCCAGATAGACCGAGGCCGAGCCGAAGCTGGCGACCCAGCCGACCGAGCCATCGGCTTCGGAAATGCGTTCCACCAGCTGCAGGAAGGCCATCGGCGTCATGCCGCTGCCACCGAAGCATTGCGGGGTGGCAGCGCGATAGACGCCAACCTTCTTCAACTGCGCGATGAAATCCTTGGGCACAAAACGCTGGGCCGCGAACTCCTCGCGGCGTGCGCGGATCTCCGCCAGCAGCGGCGTGAGCGCGTCTTCTTCACGGGCCGCCAGCGCGGCCGGGTTTTCCATCACGGACATTGCATTCTCCAGGTGGCTTGCATCAGAATGAAGTCGAGTGTAGGGAGCGGCGTTTCCCGGTTCAATCGGGACCGCTGCAGCTTTTTTAGGGGATGAGGAGAAGGCCGCTAAAGAAAACCCCTAGAGATCACCCCCGATGACCAGCGAGAGACCGATGCCAGACCACCCTGCTCCCATGCCACAGGACGGCGCACAAGACGGCGCACAGAACGCCGCACAGGACGACGCCATCCGCTTCGGCCTGGATGACTTCCGTCGCATGATGGATGCGCTGCCCATGTGCATCATCCTGCATGACGCCCAGACCAAGTCCATCCTCTGGGCCAATCCCTCGGCCTGCAAGGTGCTCGGATTCACCCTGGAAGAGCTGCTGCCGCTGAAGGCGCCGGACATGAGCCGCCAGTCGCACGAATACCGCCGCGAGATCGGCCGCAAGTGGCTGCACGACGCCGTGCTCCACGGCAGCAACATGGTCGAGTGGTGCTATCGCGCCAAGAACGGTGACGAGATCATGTCGGAGGCCATCGCCACCCTGGTGCCGCTGAACGAGCGTGACGTGATCATGGTGCAGTTCCGCGATATCGCCCGCGAGGAACAGATACGGCGCGAGATGAAGAAGCTGGAGAGCCGTCTCAAGGAATTCATGCAGGATTCCGACGAGGGCGTGGCGGTACTGCGCGCCGATGGCGGCATCGAATACCTGAGCGATGCCGGGCGCAAGCTGCTGGGGGTGCGACCGGGCCAGAACCCGCCCAAGAATTTTGTCGAGCAGTGCCTGCCGGAATCGCGCGATGAACTGCTGGAACTGCTGACCCTGGCGCTGCCGGACGCGATCAGCTTCCCGTTGCGCTACCAAGTGGCGCGCAAGGATGGGCTGGTGCGCTGGCACCATGCGGTCTGCCGCTATATCGAGATCGAGAACGACCTCAAGGGCCATCTGCTGCACTTCCGCGACATCACCGAGCAGGTCGAGGCCGAGGAGGCCCGGCGGCGCGACCAGGCCGCGCTGGAATACCTGGCCCGCCACAATGCCATGGGCGAGATGGCCACCGCGATTGCCCACGAACTGTCGCAGCCGCTGGCGGCGATCCGCAACTTCCTCGAAGGTTCGGTACTGCGCCTGCAGCAGAACGAGGCCCTGCGCCCGCATGCCGGGCAGATCGTCTGGGGCCTGGAGAGCGCCGGCCGCCAGGTCGATCATGCCGCCACCATCATCAAGAGCGTGCGCGAATACGTGGTGCGGCTGGAACAAAGCGAAGCCCTGATCGACCTCAACGCGGTGCTGGAGGAAGTACGCTGGTTCATCGAGATGAAGGCCGCCGAGGGCAAGGTGCATCTACAATTCGCGCCCTGCGAGGAGCCACTGATGGTCAGCTGCGAAAAGGTCCTGATCGGCCAGGTGGTCCTGAACCTGGCCTTCAATGCCATCGAAGAAATGGTCGAGTTCCCCGAAGGTGCCAGGCACGTGCGCATCAGTACCCGGCGCAGCGCCGGCAATGCGCTGCTGACGGTGGCCGACGAAGGGCGTGGCATCGATGCCGGCCATCGGGAGCGACTGTTCGACGGCTTCTTTTCCTCCAAGGTCAGCGGCAATGGCATCGGCCTGGCGCTGTGCAAGAACATCATTGCCCGCCATCGCGGTGATATCTGGGCGCAACCCGGGGAAGTCGATGGAGAAGTGCGCGGGACGCGCTTCTGTTTCACGCTTCCGTTGGCCGAACACCACAACTAAAGATTCCTTTATGCCCTTCCTCCGACGCGCCGCATTGGTGATCGGGCGCACTCGCATGGGGAGGTCATGCATGAATCGGCCATGAAAGCGGTGTTTCATGCACCGGATTCGAGAGTACACCGCTTATCGGAGCCATGCATGAATCGGGCTTATTCCATCTATCCGGCGCATCAATTTGATCTCGCGCAAAAGCGCTTCCTATGATGGGGGCACATGACGAAATGTCATGCACTCCACCGGTCCTCGTTCAGGGACGAGACCGCGACATCACACAGCAACACCACAGGGAGCCTTGTCACATGAAGAAGAAACTACTGGTCGCCGCCATGCTCGCGGCCGGCACGGGGATGGCGCATGCGCAGAGCAGCGTCTCCATCTACGGCCTGATCGATCTGGGTCTGACCTATTACTCCAACGCGGTCAAGACCGGCGGCGGTGGCGCTTCGCTGCTGCGCATGGATAGCGGCATCGCCCAGGGCAGCCGCATCGGCTTCAAGGGGACCGAAGACCTGGGTGGTGGGCTCAACGCCTTCTTCACCCTGGAAACCGGCTTCGGCGCCGATGACGGCAGCCTGGGCCAGGGCGGCCTGCTGTTCGGTCGCCAGTCCTTCGTCGGCCTGGGCAGCAAGGACTGGGGCTCGGTCAGCGTGGGTCGCCAATACGACTTCATGGCCAACCTCGGTGGCCAGTACGCCATGGGCGCACTGTCGCCGGCCGGTTCCTTCGGCTGGGGCCTGCACGCCGATGCGGCGCACGGCACGGCATTGAACAACCACATCTATGCCGGTGACCGTACCAACAACTCGATCAAGTACAACAGCGCCAAGTTCAGCGGCTTCAGCTTCGGTGCCATGTACGGCTTCGGCGAAGTGGCTGGCGACAACACCGCCAACCGCACCCTGAGCGCCACCGGCCAGTACGACAACGGTCCCTTCAGCAGTGCCCTGGCCTACACCGACATCAAGAACGCCACCGGCACCGCCTCGACCCGCATGTACGGTCTCGGCGCGCGCTACCAGATCGGCGCCTTCACGCCCTTCGGCGTGATCACCCAGGTCAAGAACACCGGCACCAATGCCAAGGCCACCACCTATGAACTGGGTACGGTCTATGCATTGACGGCGCTGTGGGACCTGGCGGCTGCCTACCAGTTCCAGAGCCGCAACCAGGGCGTGGGCAATGCCCAGGCGCTGGTGGCCACGGTCGACTACAAGATCTCCAAGCGTACCGACCTGTACCTGGGCGCCGTGTATGACCGCGACAAGGGCTACAACGCCTATCCGGTCTTCGGCGGCGGCATCCAGTCCTCGACCGGCAACCAGACCGGCGTGCGACTGGGCATGCGTCATCGCTTCTGAGTCACGCCACGCGATCGATGGCTTGAGGAAGGGAGGGCCGCTGTCGACATCCGGCGGTCCTCCCGCACGCAGGAGAGAACGGCCCGTCGCTCTGGCGGGCCTTCTGCATTAGGGCGTTATGCCGAGGTATCCGATGTATCCGAGGTAGCGGCAGCTTCAGCTGCTGCGGCCGTAGCTCTGCAGCATGTCGATGACGATCTGGCGCAGCCAGCCGTTGCCGGCATCGGCATCGAAGGCCTGGTGCCAGTGCAGGGTGATGTCCACGGTGGGCAGCTTCACCGGCAGTTCGTAGGAGAGGAAGACGTCCGGATGTTCGCTATGGAACAGCTTGGCGATGCGCGCCGGCACGGTGGCCACCAGATCGGATTTGCCGAGGATGCGCGGCAGCACCGTGAAGTGCGGAATGGACAGGTTGATCTTGCGCTGCACGCCCAGCGTGCGGAAGGAATTCTCGACCTGATGGTGGCTGCTTTCGGCCGACTCCACCAGCACGTGCGAGAGCGCCAGGAATTCGTCCAGCTCCAGATGATCGCGTGCGGGCAGCCCTTCACGACGACGCATCATGCAGACATAGGTTTCGCGGAACAGCAGTTCATGGCAGGTCACCGCCTTCAGGGCCGGCAGGTTGCCGAAGGCGAAGTCGAGCTGGCCGGTACGCAGTGCCTCTTCCAGATGGGCCGGCGGTACCTGCTCCACCTGCAGCCGGGTATGCGGTGCCTGGGCCGTCAACAGTTCGCACAGTTGCGGCAGGAACATCATCTCGGCGACGTCGGTCATGGAGGCGCGAAACACCCGGGTGCTGGCAGCGGGATCGAAGCGCTCGGTATAACGCAGCGCATCCTGCACCGCCTGCAGGGCGCGATTGATGGGCTTGGACAGTTCCACCGCAGCCGGGGTGGGTTGCATGCCCTCCTTGGTGCGGATGAACAGCGGGTCATCGAAGATCTGCCGCAGCCGCCCCAGCGCATAGCTCACGGCCGGCTGCGACAGGTGCAGGCGATTGCCGGCCAGGGTCAGGCTGCGCTCATCGGCGATCGCCTGGAAGACCCGCAGCAGGTTCAGGTCCATGTTGTTGAAGGTGGCCATGGCAGTCTCCGGTGTAGCCCGTGAGGGCAGAAAAACGCGAATGAACGTGCAGTGGCAGGCGACCGACAAATATCCATGCCACTTATGTGAAAAATATTTTACATCAATTTGATCTATTTTAAGGCGACTTTTAAAATGCATCGCATCAGCCAAGGAAACCGCCTGCATCCAGCGCCCGACGACCATCGTCAGCCTGCACGGCACCATTTGAATGGATGCACCATGACACCTCAGCCAGCCGCTTCTCAGCCCGTTTCTCAGCCCGTTTCTCAGCCCGCATGCCTGCCCGCTTTCCAGCCCGCATGCCTGCCCCTGCGCAAGCGCACCGGCAATGCCGCCCTGGCGGTCCTGCAGCAGCAGGCCGCCATTGCCTGTCTGGGAGCGGCGGGATGAGCGAGCGCACCGTACCCGGCACCGGCCACGCCCTGCTCTCGCGCTTTCATCTGGGCGGCAGCGGCCCCACGGTCGCCATCAAGGATTGCATCGACATCGCCGGCCAGCCCACCTGTGGCGGCAGTGCCGCCCTGGCCGACGCACCGCCGGCGGCGCGCCACGCCGAGGTCGTGCAGCGACTGCTGGACGACGGCTGGCAGATCACCGCCCGCGCCAACATGCACGAACTGGCCTATGGCATGACCGGCATCAATGACTGGAACGGCACAGCGGTCAATCCGCAGGATGCGACCCGCATGACCGGTGGTTCTTCCAGCGGTTCGGCCTCGGCGGTCGGCGCCGGCCTGGTGGACCTGTCCATCGGCAGCGACACCGGTGGCTCGATCCGCCTGCCAGCTGCCTGCTGCGGCGTGACCGGTTTCAAACCCAGCTTCGGCCGCGTCAGCCGCGCCGGTGCCTATCCCGCCCACAGCACCCTGGATTGCGTGGGACCATTTGCCCGCAGCATGGATCTGATCATCAGCGCCATGGCCAGCATCGCCCCCGACTTCGACCGCAACGCAGCACAGGCACCGGCCGCCGATGCCCGCGTGAGACTGGTGACGGTACAGGCCGATGCCGACATCGCCGCCGCCGTGCAGGCGGCCTTCGCCGCCAGCGGCTGGCGCGGCACGCCCTGGACCTCGCAGCATATGCAGGCCGCCTTCGAGGCCGGCATGACCCTCATCAACCGCGAGACCCATGCCGCCTTCGGCCACCTGCTGGGCCGCGGCAAACTGGGGGCCGATATCGAGAAACGCCTGTCGGCCGCCGCCACCACCAGCGATGCCGCAGTGGTCCATGCCGAAGAAGTGCGCGCCGCCTTCAGCGCCGAAGTCGACGCCGCCCTGGCCGATGCCGACGCCCTGCTGCTGCCCACCCTGCCGGCCCTGCCACCGACGCTGGAGGCCATTGCGCAAGGCGCCTCGGTGCTGACGCTGTCCTCGCTGGTGCGCCCCTTCAACCTGTCCGGCCATCCGGCACTGACGATTCCCGTCCCGATTGCCGGCAGCCCGCTCAAGGCTGGCCTGCAACTGGTCGGCCGCAAGGGCGAGGACGAACGCATCTGCGCCCTCGGCCTGCACCTGGAACAGGTACTGCGACGACACGTCACCCCATGAACACACCATGAGCAGCATGACCCGCGCCCGCGACGATCAACACCGACAACGACTGCAAGCAAGCCACTGGAGAACGCAATGAACGCACCACTACGCTTCCACCCGCGCAAGACCGAGTCATCCCATGCCGATCTGGTACAGGATGCGATGGTCGATCCGGCGCTCTATACCGACCCCGCCATCTTCGAAGCCGAGATGGACAAGATCTTCTACAAGACCTGGATCTGGGTCGGCCATGAAAGCGAGATCAAGAACCCGGGCGACTTCAAGACCGCACAGATCGGCCGCCAGCCGGTGATCGTGGTGCGCGACAAGACCGGCAAGATCAACGTGCTGGAGAACCGCTGCCGTCATCGCGGCGCCACCGTCTGCGAAAAGCACAAGGGCAATGCCACCGGCTTCACCTGCCCCTATCACAGCTGGTCCTATGCCCTGGACGGCAAGCTGCGCGGCCTGCCCTATCCGGAAGGCTATGAAGACGTCATCGAAAAGGCCGACCTGCCGCTGCAGAGCCTGCGCGTGGACAGCTATAACGGCATGATCTTCGCCTCCTTCAACCAGGAAGTGGAACCGCTGTCGGACTTCCTGGGCCACGCCAAGAAGTGGATCGACCTGTTCATGAAGCAGGGCGCCGGCTTCCCCATCAAGGTGCAGGGCGAGCACAAGTTCAGCTTC